>ERZ1740072.63-NODE-63-length-59635-cov-10.160121_pt1 | contig 59635 bp, 45 predicted proteins | sample MGYA00581733_ERZ1740072 | MGnify/ENA primary metagenome ERZ1740072 (study PRJEB43018, sample SAMN04849741) | marine metagenome | isolation source: floating plastic debris | place: Pacific Ocean | collected 2008-08-30 | study: EMG produced TPA metagenomics assembly...
GCTTGCCCATCAGGGCTTCTGAGCGCTCTCCTTCGGCATCAAAGAAGCTATAGGTTTGCATAAACACGACCCGAGTCGCCGCTGGCCCCGCCAACTCAGGAAAACGCCCCCCCGTCGGTCCCCAATGGGACACAACCGGCACATCCCAACCCAGGCGTACCAAGGACTTCATCGCTACGGCTGACGGTGCGGCATTGGCCACCATTAGCAGCACGTCGGCCCCACCCTCCTGCAAACGCCCTAACTGAGGAGAAATATCAGTGTCTCCATCGTTAAACTTTTCAATGCCAACAATCTCCAGGTCGTACTTGGGCGCCCATTCCTCAAACCCAACCTGATTCGACTCACCCCAAGGGTTGTTGATCAGCACTAAACCAACCTTAGTGGCCCCTAATTCTTGCTTGGCATAGCGCAGTAAGTAGCTGTCTACAATGTTGTCGTTAGCCGAGACCCGAAAAGCAAAATTGGGGTCAAATTCGTTGCGGGTAATCCCTGTGGCTGCTGCCCACACCCCCATGTACGGCACTTCCAGCTCATGGAAAACAGGCAGCATGGCCAGGGATACGGGAGAATCTAAGCCGCCAAAAACCAACGCTACGTTTTCCTGCTCAATCAATTCCCGAGCCGCCGCGACTCCTTTTGCCGGGGTGGATTCATCATCACGGACAACAAGTTCCAACGGACGCCCCCCCATGACACCACCACTCTCATTGATTTTTTCTAGGGCAATGGTCAGTCCCCGCGTAATTGATTCACCTGACACGGCTGAAGGCCCTGTAATGGCAGCAATCAGACCTAGCTTAATCGGTTCACCAGCAGAGGCTGTTTCTTCTCCCTCCTCAGCAGGTATGGTGCCGCTTTCAGTGGTGGTGGCACAACCGGCTAGCTTAGAGGTCAAAAGAGCTGCACTCAGCCCCGTGACACCTCTAAGTAGCTGCCGCCGCTTGAAAACCATGCGCTTGAGCGAGTTTTGAGTCATCAGTCCCTTGGTGCCTTAGCCGACGCTATCAAGGGAATTATCAGTTTTTCGCTGTACTTGAACTGATGCTTACGCTACAAATACGTTTCCAGTGACTTTATAAAGGGTGGTATCTGTTGTACGATTCCACATTCAGTCTCTCCATTTCGAAATCGATCAGCTCGTAGGGGAGCATGCCTTAGGCTTACTCGGCAACATGGGGCGCAATCCACCAAAATTTTGCTAGCTTGCGATCGCATAATCTACCAGCTGCACTAACCGCTGCCGCAGAGTCTCCAACCCCAGCTTTTGCACAGCCGAAATAAACAATGCCTGAGGATACTCATCCTTAGCAACAGCAAGAGTATCGCTATCCACCGCATCTAACTTATTAAACACCAACAAAATTGGCCCCGGCGTTGTCGGCATTTGCCCCAAAATCCCCATCACCGAGCGGATATGTTCCTGCCAGGCGGGATGAGACAAATCCACTACATGCATCAGCGCATCAGCTTCGGTGACTTCTTCTAAAGTGGCTCGAAACGCATCTAAAAGAGACGGCGGCAGATCTTGAATAAAGCCCACTGTGTCGGTCAACACCAGGGAGCGCTTCTCGTGAGTTTCTGGATCGACGACCGCCAGCCGCTTTGTAGTCGGGTCCAGGGTGGCAAACAGCTGATCCGCCGCGTAGATATCCGCATTGGTCAACGTGTTTAATAGCGTTGACTTGCCTGCATTGGTATAGCCCACCACGGCTACTGAGGGCACCTCATGGTGCTGACGATTTTGTCTAAGGCGGGCTCGGTGGGCCTGGAGCTGGTTGACCTCGCGCTGCAGCCGCGTAATCCGTTTTTGAATTGCTCGACGTTCAGTTTCTAGCTTGGTCTCACCAGGACCGCGAGTACCAATACCCCCACCTAGTCGAGACATGGCCTGACCGCGTCCGGTTAGCTTAGGTAGCTGATACTCCAGCTGGGCAAGCTCGACCTGTAGCTTACCCTCCCCCGTCCGCGCTCGCTGGGCAAAAATGTCTAAAATTAGCTCAGTGCGGTCCACCACGCGCACACCGATACGCTGCTCCAAGCTACGAACCTGCGCTGGGGAGAGATCGCGATCGAATACGACCAAGCTTGCCCCCAGAGTCTGGGCTTTTAAGGCGACTTCATCCACCTTTCCGGCACCTAAAACCGTCTGGGGATGAGGCTTAGATCGTTTTTGCTTCAGCGTTTCTAACACTTCCCCGCCCGCTGTTTCCACCAGGCGAATAATTTCTTCGAGACCGCCTTTAAAGCGTTTGGTGGAAATGCGGTCAGTTTGCAACCCGATCAGCAGGACTCGATCGTGGCTGGCATCTACCTGCTGAGCAACAAACAGTCGGCGGAATTCTTCTTCTAGTCCTTCGGTCAGGTCAGTAAAGTCTTCTAGGCTGATACCCTCTAGGTCCATGGGCTCAGACACTGACCAACGCTGGACGTCATCGGGGACTAAATGAGCCAGGTACCCCTCACGGATATAGCCAGTTGCACCGCCGCCTTTGCGCTGAAAACCACTGCCTGTCAGCGTCAGTAATACCAGGGCATCCAGCCGCTGCAGGGCCATTGCGGTCAGAGCCGCATTGCCGGGGGGGTCTTGCTTCAGCTGGGTGGCAATGCAGCGGATACCGCTCAAACGCTCGGCCCCGTATCGAGGTAGCTCCGTCACTGGAATCTGGGTTTGTCGAGGAGAACCCACGCCAACGCGAATAACATGACCTCGCCGGTCGATATAGGCACAGACAGGCTGATTGATGTCAGTGCTGACGGCCGCTATACGCTGGGCAAATTCGCGGTTGGTAATCTGGCTACCAGGAATGCGCTGATGATATAAACGACGTAGTTGCTTGAGCTGACTAGGTTTGAGACCTTTTAGCTCCCCGTAGATGGTTTCGATAGGCCCTTGGAGAATGCAGTAGCTCTTATTTTAATCACAGCATTCGCCCCCAGCAGAAAGCAGTCTCAAATTGAAACGTTTTGGGGTAATTCCATCGGGTTATTGATTGGAATTGACTATACGTCGATGCAAGATAGTATTTTTCTATGAGGTCAAAATAAACTATTTTAGAGGTGCATTGATTTGCACACAGCTGGGTAAAAGCTGGCATATTCCTAATGTGCGTTTAACCGCCTGCATTGGGTCTGGCTTAGTTGCAGCAGCTGATAGCTACGCTGACTCAGATGCCGCGCGGCAAACGAGCGAAGGAAATCCGCTCCCAGGTTGTTAATACTCCATATAAAGATGAGCACCGATATCAATCCCCCTGAAGAGAACGTAACCACTCAAAGCACGACCGAGACAACTGAACAGGTCAAGGTAATTCTGGCTAAGGTTGCAAGCGTGCTTGGGGATGCTCCCACCTATGTGGTTGAGACGTTTAATGAATACAGACGACCACTAACTGTGATTGGCCTAGTGTTTGGTGCCTTAATCGCAATTAAGATGGCGTTTGCTATTTTGAGCGCCATCAATGATATTCCTGTTTTGGCTCCTACTATGGAGCTAATCGGTCTGATTTATACAGGCTGGTTTATCTATCGTTATTTGCTGAAGGCTAGCAATCGTAGCGAGTTACTTAGCAGCCTGGGCGATGTGAAAGACCAAATTACTGGCAACAAGCGCTCAGTCTAATCGATTGATGGATAGCTTTGGCAGACTGATAGCTCTTTAGGTTAATTATTTTGATGCGTTCTAGCGAGCGTTTAGAAAGCTGGATGGTTAACGCCATCCGGCTTTTTTGCTGGAATCCGCACCTGTACCGCCATGGTCGATAACTGGCTAGGCTTCCTATACTAGGAGGCACCGCTAGACGCCTTTGATAAGGAGCCCATGGAGCTAAATCAGGACATCATGAAAGCAGTTGAAACCCTGGAATACCGGGTAACTGCGGGTGATGTAGCCGCTAAAACTGGATTAAATATTGGTCAGGCAGAAGCTGGAGTGCTGGCTTTGGCATCGGCCACCCAGGCCCATATGCAGGTGGCTGATACGGGAGATATTGCCTATGAGTTTCCTCGACAGTTTCGGACAACGCTGCGCAATCAATATTGGCAGCTGCGCTGGCAGGAAACCTGGCAAAAAATTTGGGGAGTCCTGTTTTATCTGATTCGGATTTCCTTTGGCATCATGCTAATTGCGGCAGTGGTGCTGGTATTTGTGGCAATTATTGCAATTCAAATCGGGATGCAGTCCCAGCGTGATGACGATAATGGTGGCTACAGCGGCGGCGGTAGCTTTGGGTTTAATCCCTGGCTGTGGATCGGTCGAGATTGGTTTTACTGGTTTGGCTATGGCCCCCGTCGGCAGTATGGCCGTCAGTACGATAGCTACTCGCAGCGAGGGCGGTCCCGTCAGGGCAGCGAGCTGAACTTTTTGGAGGGGATCTATTCGTTTTTGTTTGGCGATGGCGACCCGAATAAGAATTTGGACGAGAGGCGGTGGGGTGCGATCGCAACCGTCATCCGCAACAACCGAGGAGCCGTCACCGCCGAACAGCTGGCCCCCTACCTAGACAATGCCAACCTTAACGACGACCTTGAGGACTACGTTATCCCTGCCCTCAGCCGCTTCAACGGTCAACCGAAAGTAAGCCCCCAGGGGGACCTGGTTTATTACTTCCCCGAGCTACAGGTCACCACCCAAAACCACAAAACTCAATCCGTCCCAGCATTTCTAAAAGAAGCTAAGCGTCGCTTTACCAGCGCTAGCTCCGGTCAGGTCACTGCAGCTATCGGTCTCGGCACATTACTAGTCGTTGGGTCCATCTATCTCAGCTTTATTGCCGCCGGTTGGGACTCAGGCTTTATCGGTCTAATTTATTCGCTGTGTGATTTATTTCTAGCCTATGGCGTTGCCTTTCTCGGCATTCCTGCTATTCGCTACTTCTGGATGCAGCGCCAAAACCAGAAAATCGAAGCGCGTAACGCCCAGCGTCAAAACCTTGTCGGAAACACTATTCAGCGTAAGCTTGACTACGCCAAACAGTTTGCCATCCAGACCATCGTCGGCAAAGATAACCTGGCCTACACCACTGAAACTGACCTTGTTGACCAAGAAATTGCCAACCGCGACAAAATCGACGAAGAATGGCGCAAACGTTTGGAATCGTCCTAAGAAAAACAGTAAATAGATCAAGCTCTTAGCAAATGGCTGAGCTGCTCTGAGAGGCAACTTACCTCCAACGAGAGAACTCCCCACTTTAGATTTTCTTTACTATTAACTGAAATCAAACAATAGGTGGGGCTTTCAGAGGATTGGTCATGGATTTGCTATCTGCTTTGTTCGATGGCTGGAAAGGGATTATTGAAGTCTGTATTTCAGCTATAGTCATATATATTTTTGTCGTCGTCGCCATCCGGATTGTCGGCAAGCGGTCCACGTCTCAGATGAACAACTTTGACTGGATTGTCACCGTAGCGATTGGTTCGCTGACGGCCTCCGGTATCGTCATTGACAGCGTGTCCGTCGCTGAAGCTATGACGGCTATCGCTCTACTGCTAGGCGCCCAGTATCTACTAACAAAGGGATTCTTTGCGTCTGGTAGGCTGACACGACTCGCTAAAGCTAGCCCCACGCTGCTGGTACACAACGGCCAGTTCATCCACGACGCGATGAAAAAAGAGCGTGTGATGACTTCTGAGGTCATGGCAGCCCTCAGGGAAAAAGGCTTGATTAGCGTTGAAGAGGCGCAGTGGGTAATCCTTGAAACCGACGCCTCTTTTAGCGTTATTCCTAAAGAAGACCGTGACTTTTCCAAAGCACAGTTTGAGAACGTTTCTGGCTTTCCACCTAAGAGCAGCAGGCTGTATTAGACCCTTACAAAGCAATCTAAGCTGACACAGCGCTCAGTTCCCCAAAATATTAATCAGGGCTCCCACAGCGCCCCCCTGAATCGCATTCTCAATCAGCGAATCATCATTGGTAATCGTACCAACCGCAGCGCTAGCAGCAGCGCCAATCGCCGCATCCTCAGCCAGACTAGAATCGTCTCCACCAATAACCTCAACAGCCGCGCCAGCCGCACCGCCATTGATCACATCGTCTAGTCCTGCATCATCGCCCACCACGGTACCTGTAATGATGCCAGCGCCAGCACCAATGCCGATGTTTTCTAAAAGCTGAGCTGAACTAGGAGCCGCTAAAACCGACCCTAATGTGCCAGCTGTTAATCCTGTAATAAAAAGTGCGGTGATTGCCTTTTTCATGGGGATAGTCTCCAATCGAGAGTGAATAAGCGATTGTGAGTCAGGTTAGCGCTATCATTTCAAGCTTCTAGAAATAACCTTGGTCTTCACTAACCTGACCGATGTCATTACTATCCATCGGTTACCTAATAGCCATCTGATGACACCCTGAGCTATCCATAAAAGCGGGTTAAGTTAGGCTGAGTCTTTGATGTGACAAGCGTCACATAGATAGCCTCGGGAAACTATGCAAATCCTCAGTTTTCCTTACGTACCAGGGGATTTACTAGATCATTTAAACCCTCACCGATCAGCGATAACCCGGTCACCATACCGGTAATGGCCAGTCCAGGAAAAAGCGCTGTCCACCAGATGCCCGTGGGCAGCGCGTCTAGCGCCTGTCGCAGCGAACTCCCCCACTCAGGAACCTCATCTGGCAGTCCTAGCCCCAAAAATCCTAAGCCTCCTAAAATCAGCACCGCGTCTGCCGTATTTAGCGTAAACAGCACTGGAACACTCTGCACCACATTTAGAAATAAGTAACGCGACAGCACCGCCCACGTGGACGCTCCCATAGCCTGGGCCGCTTCTACAAACAGCTCTGTTTTGAGACTGACCGTATGGTTTCGCACCACCCGGTAATACTGAGGCACATAGGCAATACTCAGGGCCGCTGCTGCATTGACCACCCCTTTGCCCAGAATAAAAGCTAGGGTCACCGCCAGCAGCAAAACCGGTAGCGTATAGATCGTGTCCATAAAGAACAGCAGTCCTCGGTCCAGCTTGCCACCTAGATAGCCGCTGACCATCCCCAGCGGCACCCCGACCACCACACTCATGGCAGTCGCTAGCAGCACCACCTGCCAGGCAGCTCTTGCCCCAAACAGCGTACGGGAAAAAATGTCATAGCCCTGACGGCTGGTGCCAAACCAATACTCACGCGACGGCGGCACATGGACAGGATTTTCCAGGGTCACTAGCGGGTCTTTGATCCAGCCCCAGCTTTGCATCAGCGGTGCAAACAGAGCGATCAGTACAAACAGCAGCGTAATGGCAATCCCCATCCACATCAGAACTCTAGAAATTGTCCAGCGCCGCACCCGTAAAGTATCTGTCATAGCTATGAGCGTCAAAGTAGGCTCTATTGTCTAATAGCAAGGGCCCCATGGGAAAAGGAAAATATTGATTTCCCCTCGTAGGGTCGTTCCATGGAACGACCCTACAAAAATTATGGATCAGAGGCATTAAATAATGCCTCTACCAGTTCGCTAAAGCCCTTGCCCTCTTCAGCTTGGGTGACAAAAGTAGGATGATGCGCCAGCGCGTCCAGGTAGTGACGCACGTTGGCAACACCGACCGAGTTGGGAAACTGGCCAGGGTCAAACATACTTTCGTCATTGGGGCTATCGCCAACGGTGAGGACCTGTCCGTGAGCAAGCTGGGGAAACTGCTGGGCAACGACCTGGGTCAGACCGCTGGCTTTGTCCTGGGGTAAGGGCTTGATGTGGCACTGGACGGTGCTGTAGGTAAAGCCCCAGCCGTTTTGATGACAGCTGTCTGTCATCCACTGCAGGTCCTCTAGACTTAGGCCAGTAACATCAAAGGTCCAGTCGGTCAGGCGAAAGAGGTTATCGCTGGATTCTTTGAGCTGGGGATACTTTTTGCGTAGGCATTCGAACTGTTGTAGCAGCAACTGTCTGTGGTTGTCGGGAATAGGCTGTAGAAATGTGGGATACCGGTTTTCTTTGGTGAAATAGAGACCGCCGTTTTCTGCGATCGCAAGTACCACCGGCAGATAGTGCAATATTCCATGGACCCAGCCTGCCGAACGCCCAGTTGTAATCAGTACCGGCATACCACCAGCCTGCAGCGCTGCCAATGTTTGAAATAACGCCTGATCGAACTCGCCTGCTTGGGTCAGCGTGCCATCCATATCTGTGGCCACCAGACGAATCTGAGCGAGCGTCTGCCGCCCCCGCTCGCTGGTCAAAGACTGTAGTCGATTGGCTGTCATCATTATCCTTTCCTGCATCGGGTTCTAGAGAGCCAATACCAGCACACTAGATTAAGAAACTCTCGCAATATCTAAAAACCGACAGTATGTCTGCTAAACGTTTAGAAGTCGCCCTCAACGTCTCTGAAACAATTCATTCAGATCACAGATACCCTGGCCAAAGACGTCCTATAATCGGGCCTTTCCCAGCATCAAGATAAACCATCGTAGTCCAGTCAACCATGGCAGCACTCGTCCCCGATCAGCGTAACTACTACTATCTTTTAGAGGCTGAACGCGCCGGAATCCATAAACCGATTTTGGCGGGTCTCTACACTGTCCATAAATCCCCTCGGCTCATGGACGGGGAAACGGGGCTGGGAATAGCCGCTGCCAACAAAGTACCGGTTGACCAGGTCAACACCTTGCCGGAGCAGGTACAGTATGCGGCAAACACGCTACGAGCACTGACCAGCACCCTCACAGCCGAAGGCTGGAACGGCAGAGACCTATGGGATGCCGCCAAAGGTCGCTACAGCGATCGCTTTATTGAGCGGATCGCAGAAGGCTACATGCCCGCACCGTCTGAAGAAAGCGCGGCCCGTCTAGAAAGCTGTAATGCCGAAGAGCTGCTAGCCGCCTATCTAGACGATATGAGCTACGACTACGGGGCCCAAGAGCTACCCCACAATCTAGCGGACTTAGACGATGAGCTGCTGGCCCTAGCCGACCGCATTGCGCCCAACTACGGTCAGCTTGATTTCCAACGCGATGCGCTGCTGGAGGTAGCACGCATTTGGCGCAAGCTAGACTCCCATGAGAGCACCATCAAGGCCATGAATGTAGACATCACTAATGGTGTCCCCGATGAACCGGCTCTAGATAAAGCGTTAACCGAATTTATGCGCCAGGTTTCCCGGTTTTACTCGGGCTACCCCCATCAGCGTGAGGCCCTGCTACGACTGACCCAGCTCTGGCGACAGCTAGATTCCCGCGAAGAGGCCATCGACTGGCTGCAGTCTAACGACCCGCGCGCTGAGGAAACTAATCTAGAGATCGTAGACCCCGCCTTGATTGCCTTTGTCCAGCGCATTCCTGACTACTACAAAGGCGATGGCTACCATCGATTTGCCCTGACAGAAACCTACCGTATGTGGAAGGGACTAGATTCCCGACCGACGGCGCTCAGTGAGCTAGGAGCCTCACCCCAGTTTCTCAGCGCCAATAAAGACAACCCCACGGCGCTGGCCCAGGCTGCTAAGCGGGTCGATCAGGCGCTGCTTACCTTTATTGAGGGTATTCCCAATGCCTATAAAGAAATTGAGGATCAGCGAGAAGCTCTGATTCGCCTGGTCCAGATTTGGCGCAGGCTCGACCGACGTGTTGATGCCATTCAGTCGCTGTTTGACGATGTGCGACGCATGACCCGTGCCAACCGCGATTCTGTCGATGCCGCACCGGCCCCTAAACCAGCACCACTGCCCACCCGACCTGCCCGGTGGACTCCTTACAACATCCAACTGGGAGCTTCAATTATCGTCAATGGCAACTTTACCTGGTCTGAAGCCACCCGTGGGGGAACACGCATGCCTCCCAATCAGGCTACAGTAGATGGTATTGTGCGCATTGCTACATTGGCGCAGCAGGCACGCGATCGTCTGGGTCGTCCCTTTCTCATTACTAGCTGGTATCGTCCACCCGATATTAACCGCCAGGTAGGAGGGGCTTCCAACAGTCGGCACATCGTTGGCGATGCCATTGATTTTTACGTCAATGGTCTATCCGGTGACCAAATCTATTGGGCGCTTGATCCCTGGTGGCCTGGTGGGTTAGGCCGCTATACCCGATTTCCTAGCCTGAGTCATTTAGATGCTCGGGGATATCGCGCACGATGGCGTCACTAATTGCACCCACGACTATCGAAATTTTACAGAGGTTTTATATTGGTTTAGATATATCCTCTTAGTCCGGAAATTAACGCCTGGGGCATGCTAAATGTAATCGGATAGCAATATTCCTTAGCTATGTCTAACTCTGTTATTGAGCTCAATCCCTTAGTGGCTCAGGCTCCGGCGGCTACTGTGCAACCTAAAAACCCATGGATGTATACATCAGTTGGGTTAGCAGTATTATTGCTGATTTTGGGGATTGTTTCTCAATTACAGTTTGCTCGGATACGTAAAAAGCTTAAGTTCGAGATCTACAAAAATAAAGAGCTGCACAAACGGGTCAAGCTGGCGCTCACCACCATCAGCAAGATGGAGAAAAATCCCGATTTAGTCCACTCTCGTGACTTTAATCTGGACTATTTGAGAATGCGGATGGAAGAGAAGCACTTCCATGCCTCTGTGGTGAACCAGCTAAAGGTCAAAGTAAAGCAGCGCGTCACTCTAGCTTTACGGCCCCAACAAGCGCAGCAGGGCGTAGTGGGGATTGCGTCTGCCATTAAACCACGGGCGCTCGATCAAATTTTTGATGTGGAATATCAGACCGTTCAAGAAGGTCAAAAGAAAAAGCGAGTCTTATTTCGAATTCAAATCAAGCTGGTTAAGCTGCCAACTCAGCCCACATCCATTACCGTCCAAGAAATTATTGACTGTATTGAAAACTTCTTGAGTCCGGAGCGCGATGAAAAGTTCTGGCAGCCAACACTGCTAGGACGCCTGGCCACAATGCACTGGGATCAAAAGGCAAAACCAACTCCCCTATTGGTGCTAGAGCAAACCAGCGAGGGGGTAAATGTTACCTTCCGCAGCGGCAGCAACCGGGTAGCGCTTTAGAACAAAAAAAGCACAGGACAACCTGTACTTTTGAAGCTTAAGCCCCCGATTTATGGCGTCGTCAAGATCAGATCCTCAGTCGCTCTAGAGCCGTTGTGGCTGTGCTTCATCGGAAAAGGGAGCACGTTTTTTCCGGTCGCCTCTTGCATATCTTGACTGACGGCCTCCCCTAGCAGCTGACGCAGGTCGGGCATAACCGCTAGCGCCCGAGTCCAGTCAGGAATTTCAGTTCCGGTAGGATCTTCTAAGTACTGCTCACCGGCTTTGATGATGACTTCTTCAAATTTTTCGAGGGTGTTTTCCTCTTTGTGGCGGTCGTACTGCAGTCCATTGAACCGAGCATCGACAAAGTACTGCCGGGCCAGGTCTTGGGCCTCACGGCGAAACTTGATCCGCAGCGATCGCAGCTGGTCTTTGCCAATGACGACCTGCTCTGTTTCTGTCAGACTGCGCAAAAGAGAATGTAGGATATCTCGACACATTTTTTGTAGCCCCTGGTTAGGTGCTTGACCCACATCCTGATGCTTGTGGTCAAAAACGCCCAGATCGACTTGGGCAATTCGTTTGAGGGCCACGTTGCGATACACCTCTGCCAGCAGACCGACTTCTAGCCCCCAGTTAGCCGGGATCCGCGTAGTCAACGCCAGGTCACTGGTCAGGGCAAACTCTCCCGAGAGCGGATAGCGGTAGGAGCACAGATAGGAGATATAGTCCCGAGCCCCCCAAACATCCATTAGCGAGTGCAGCAGGGGAGCAACAAAGAGTCGAGTTACCCGCCCGTTGATTTTACGCGGTTCGCTACCGATCCGAGCGTAGTAGGCTTTTGTAAAGGCAATACCAAACTCAGGCTCCAACAGCGGAAAAAGCAGCTTGAGGGGATAGCTTTTGTCATAGGTGATGATGTCGGCGTCATGCAGTGCGATCGCACCCGCATGGAGAGTAGCCAGTCCTAGTCCGAGCCAAACCGCTCGACCTTTACCTCGATAGGCCAGAATGTCTAGCCCTTTCTCCTGTAGCTCCCTCAGCAGGGCAAATACCCGAGGACCGTTTTCCCAAATAATGTGAGTTTTTTGGGGTAGGGGCTGAAAAAACTCAACGGCCTTAGCGTATTGCTCTGCGGTGTCTGCATAGAGACTAACGATCACCGTGTTAACAAAGGCACAGTCCTGGAGATGACTGCGGATACCGGCCAGTGCGGGACGCTCAAGCTCTTCGTACAAAGAGGGAATCAAAACAGCAGTCGGTGTATCGCGGGTCAGCTCACATGAGCGCTCCTCCAATCGAGACAAATCGCCACCAAAATCATGAATCGTCGTGATTCGTTCCTGCTTGTAGTCCATTAGCTCCTACACACCCATTAGTGTTCAGTCACATCATAGGAAAAATACTAGGTAAATAGTGTCCTCAACGCTACAGCAGAGTTTTGTAAAACCCCGGTGTTTTCGCAAACACCGGGGTTCTGGGGAACCCTTAACAGCTAACGCAGCCAGTTTTTAAGACGAGAGGCCACCTGAGGACGCCTGAGCTTACGCATAGCCTTAGTCTGAATCTGACGTACCCGCTCACGAGACAGGTTAAAAATGCCACCCACTTCTTCTAAGGTATGGGGTTCACCCGTCGTTAGCCCATAGCGTAAGGAAATAATATCTTTCTCACGCTCGGTCAGTACCTCGGTTAAGACATCGGAAATCTCCTGCCGCATCATCGATTCGTTCATGCGCGATTCAGGCGAGAGCGTGCTGCCATCTTCAAGCAGCTCCATTAGCTCAGTATCTTCGCCCTTGCCCACACGATGATTTAGGGAAAGCGATTTGCGCCGTACCTGCTGTAGACTGCGCAGCTGCTCCGGAGTCAGATCCAACTCAGCTGCTAGCTCTGCTTCGGTGGGTGTGCGATTTAGCTGCTTGCGGAGTTCGCGCTGGGTTTTCTTGAGTTTGTTTAGCTTTTCTACAATGTGGATCGGTAGACGAATAGTCCGCGCGTCGTTAGCAATCGTCCGGGTAATGCCCTGACGAATCCACCAGTAGGCATAGGTAGAAAACTTATAGCCCTTATCAGGGTCAAACTTCTCAGCTGCCCGGTTTAGCCCTAGGGCACCTTCTTGAATTAGATCTAGAAATGGCACACCTCGATTGAGATAGCGCTTGGCAATGGAAACGACCAACCGCAGGTTTGAGCGGATCATCTTCCGCTTGGCGCTGCGAGCATACTGTAAACGATGCTGAAAATCAGCTTCGCTACATTCCAAAGCATTGGCCATTTCTAACCGGCTAGGAGTCCGCTTGAGCTGCTCCCCTAGCTCTTTTGAAAGCGCCTCTATATCTGCTAAAAACTTAACCTGACGGGCAAGCTCGATCTCTTCATCCGCCTTGAGCAGAGGATAGCGAGCCATCTCTTTAAAGAAGGCTCCGACAGCATCATCGGCCAGGGTTTTCTTATAGGCAGAGGCAACTTCAGCCGTCAGCTCAGCAGCGGGGTCGGCAGTATCGTCTGACTCACCATTTTCTGAACGATCCCAACCAGGAGCATTGGAGTCTTCGCTAAGCTGAATGTCTTTGCGATTACTGCTCTGGGGTTTGGGTGCTGGTTCTACGTCTGTAGTCCAAGGTTCAATTACTGCTGTTTCTGGGGAATTAACAGAAGGAGCCATAGTTCCGCAAGAAATATCCTTTGTGTGCCTAAAGGGTGCTTAAACGTAGCCGTGGGATGCCGCTATCTAAATGAATTTAAAAGAGACTGTAGTCAGCTCCAACTACACTATACCAATCTCATTCTGGAGCACTGTCCACCATGATATTTTTTGGAGGATGAAAACTCTTATTTATCAAGGTTCTTGTAGCTTTTGTAACGTTTGATTCCATTCATTGCGGCATGTAAACATCTCATGACATCTCTACTTTAAAGACATGTTTTAAGTCTCTATGTTTCTGCTTTTTAGTTGATAGCTTGAAAGCTTTCTTTTGAACGGGTGGGATGTCTATAGACGCCTATATTTCTAAAATTTGAACTATATGTCTCAGTCTGAAATCTCTGGCTCATGCGCTTGTGGGGGAGTTGACGTATTGGTCGATTGTCCAGGTGTTCAGGGACTTTATTTGTATAGAATTCCTCAAGATTTGGAGGTAAAGCCGGGAGATATTGTCAGCGTACCGTTTGGGGGACGTCAGCTCGGTGCGATCGCAATCCGATTAGTATCAATGTCATCGATATCTACCGGTGATTACACCCTACGCGATATTGAAAGTGTTATTAGTCGGGGCTTTTTTTCTAAAGATTATTGGAAATTATTAGAACATGTTGCCAATTATTATCAGACATCTCTGATTCAGGTGATCCGAACAGCGCTGCCACCGGGTTTATTAGGACGTTCTCAACGCAGAATTCGGCTCAAATCATCCGCTAATTTTGAAACCTCATCACTGACAGTTAAAACGCTCAAGCCCGCCGCCCAGGACTTACTCCAGACGCTACGCCAATCACAAAAGGGAGACTACACGTGGCGCTATCTTAAACGCCAACACCAGCAGGCAGCTGGGGGGTTAGACCAGCTGCTGAGCCACGGCTGGGTAGAAAGCTATTTAGCTATGGCCACGCCGTCTCGTCCCCAGCAGCGTCAGGCCGTCAGCCTCGTCAGCATTCCCGAACCAGGCACTCTGACCCGTCGCCAGCAGGAAATTGTCACAACGCTCCAGAGACATGGTGGGGACCTGTGGCTCAGCGACGCTCTCCAGCGGCTACGAACCACCAGCACCACCTTGCAACGGCTGGCAGCCAAGGGCTATCTCACCATTGAATCGCGAGAGCGGCTGCGAGTGGGGAGTCATTCTCAAGCCTTAGCAGATCGGCCCAAATCGCTTACGGCTGACCAGCAGAGGGCGCTGGCAGTGCTAAACAAGCTAACGGACTATGCCCAGATACTGCTTCACGGGGTCACCGGCTCTGGCAAAACAGAAGTCTATCTACAAGCAATCGTTCAGCGACTGCAGGCTGGCACGTCTGTTTTAGTATTGGTTCCCGAAATTGGTCTTACCCCGCAGCTGACCGACCGCTTTCAGGCTCGCTTTGGTAAACAGGTGTGTGTGTATCACAGCGGTCTATCAGATGGAGAGCGCTACGACACCTGGCGGCAGATGCTGGAAGGCCAACCCCAGGTGGTCATTGGTACTCGCTCCGCCATTTTTTCTCCCTTGCCTAAACTGGGGCTGATTATCTTGGATGAGGAGCACGACAGTAGCTTTAAGCAGGATCAGCCGGTTCCTTGCTATCACGCTCGCACGGTGGCCAGCTGGCGCGCAGAAATGGCGAACTGTCCCTTAATCTTGGGGTCAGCGACACCTGCCCTGGGAACCTGGGTGGAGACAAATGCCGATAATGGCACAATGGATGGCGTAGGGGCGTTGCATGCAACGCCCCTACCAAGGTTTTATCTATCCCTACCCAACCGTGTACACCAGCGCCCTCTGCCCCCTGTTAACGTCGTTGACATGCGTCTCGAACTCCAGGCAGGCAATCGCTCCGTCTTTAGTCGCCCGCTCAAAGCAGCGCTGGAGACTATGCAGGCAAACGGAGAACAAGGGCTGCTGTTTATTCAGCGACGGGGTCATAGTCGGTTTGTATCCTGTCGCAGCTGCGGTCATGTGATGGAGTGTCCAGACTGTGATGTATCGCTGGCCTATCATCAGCCCCAGGATGCCGGTCCGGCCCATTTACGCTGTCACTACTGTGGCTACGGACAGCGTCACCCGGATGAGTGTCCAGCCTGCAAATCCCCTTACCTCAAGCACTTTGGCAGCGGTACGCAGCGGATTGTTCATGAGCTGCAAAGTCAGTTTCCAGGACTGCGGTGTCTGCGGTTTGATAGTGATACCACTCGGGCAAAGGGGGCACATCGAGCGCTGTTGGAACGGTTTGCAGCTGGTGAAGCCGATGTGCTGGTGGGCACCCAGATGCTCACTAAAGGAATCGATCTGCCGCAGATTACAGTGGTGGGGGTGGTGGCGGCCGATGGGCTACTGCACATGCCTGACTACTGGTCGGGCGAGCGGGCGTTTCAAACCTTGACCCAGGTGGCCGGACGAGCAGGACGCGGTGAGCGGCCAGGTCAGGTAATTTTGCAAACCTACACTCCCGACCATCCTGTGATCTGGGCTGCCAAGGACCACAGCTATCAAACCTTTATCGACCACGAAGTCGAACATCGACAGCTGCTGGGATATCCGCCCTATGGTCGATTGGTACTGCTGCGGTTGACCAGTCCAACAGAAACTGAAGCCGAAACAGCGGCGGAAAAATGCGCCCATCAGCTGCAGGAGCTGCTGATGTCTTTAGGCCACAGCCTGGACGACGAGGCACTATCGGGCCCTGCAGTGCTAGGACCTACTCCAGCTCCGATTGTGCGAGTCGCCCGGCGCTACCGCTGGCATGTAGTGCTAAAGCTGCCCTTAAGGATGAAGGTGCCAGATTTAACCCTGCTGCGATCGCATCTGCCCAAATCCGTCAGACTCACCATTGACATCGACCCGCTAAACCTCAGCTAAAGGTGGTTCACTCGACAATGACAGCCCGAGCCGCTAGAGCGACATGTTGCGCCAGTGCCACTCTTTAATAACGGCTTGGATCTGGGGGCTTTCGGCTTCAAGCACCGCAGGCGTAAACGCAGCCATCGCGCGGGCTGGCACAGCCACTGCTAGAGCCGCACTCAGGAATCCACCAGAAACTTTAACGCTAACGTGTTTCATAGAGCCCTCCCGGTATCAATGCTTCAATTACCAGGATGAGGAGTGATTCTGAGTTTCTACTGAGGCTCCGCTAAACCACGGTTAAATTTTGTAGCATTAGATACATTGAGCCGCCCGATTCAAATACTGCCAGTCAGTACAGGCGGACCTTTAGGAACCGGCGGATCGGCCACCGCATCGATCGTAATGATGACTCTAACGGGCGTGGCATTGCATAGAGCGTCCGGCACGGTCCACTGGACGCTGCCTACCTCAGTATTATTAAACTGGCCGCAAAACATGGGGTCCGCTGTTTCAGTGGCCACTGACCAGAGACGATAGACCTGATCTGCAGGCAGCACTGGCAGGTTATGGGACACCAGCTGCACTTCTGAATGATCTGGCAGCGTCAGCAGGCTACCGGACGCCAACAGCTCGTCTGTCCCCTCAAGAGAGTAAAGAATCACATTGGGCTGGCGCAAAATCTCAACCACATTCTCAAAGTTAGGGTTGGATTCGGCCTGGGCCAACAGGTCCTGTTTTAATGCTTCGACCTCGGTTTGACGGGTTCTCAGCTCAGTTTGCAATGTTTGTTGCTGCTGGCGCAGACGATAGTTATCTGTGCCAACAATGGCAATTAGGAAAGCTGCCGCCGCCAGAGCGGCACCGTACCAGCGCTGTCTGGGCACGCGGCGCACAGCAGGCGGCGCAGTAACTGTAGTCACAATGGTTTGCTCTAGCCCCGGCGGTAGAGACTCTGGTGCTAATGCATAGGGCACCATCGCCAGGGTTTCTTGATAGGCCATTAGCTCAGCCTCTAGATGAGGGTGCTCAGTCAAAAGCGATTGTAAGGCACGCTGCTCATCCGGTGACAAATTACCCAGGGCATAGCCTGCTAGTAAGTCATGCCAGTCGGGATGCGGGTCTGAGGTGGATGGCGAATCAAACGGCATAATAATCTGACAAGAATGTGACAAACAGCGGTGCAGGAACGTTAGGGACAGGCAGGAAATAAATGTCAAAAGGGCGCTAAAGGCTGGTTTGCAGCGCCTGACGGAGCTTGCGCAGGGCTTGGCGAGAACGAGATTTGACCGTACCCAGCGGGATATCAAGACGCTGGGCAATTTCTGACTGGCTCAAGCCGTCGTAGTAGGCGATTTCAATCACCTGACGTTCTTTGTCAGACAGCGTTGCCAGAGCCTGACGGGTACGCTCACCGCGTTCGCTGAGGGCCGCCATCTCTAGGGGGGTGGGCGAAACCTCGGCCATCATCAGATGCCATTTGTGGAGGCGCTGACGGTGGGAGGTTTGCGATCGCAGCTTATCAATCGAGCGGGAGCGAGTCAGCACCACCAGATAGCGGCTGAGGGAGCCGCGATCAGCCCTGTAGGCGTCTTTTTTCCACAGGGTGATAAAGACGTCCTGGGTAATTTCCTCCGCTTCTTCATCGCTATGCAGGATCCGTCGCGATAGGGTGTAGACCAGTCGTCCATAGCGCTGATATAGGCTACGCAACGCCTCTACCTTGCCAGAACGTAAGGATGCCAACAGATCCGCATCAGAGGCTGTGTCAGTTGAGGCGTCATCCTCCCAAGATTTGATTGGCCCCATAGGTTTAACCAGACACTCCAAAACTTGAATAGCCATTATCTATGTCATCGGGCCGAACGGGTTAGAGGGCGATCGGGCGGTGCTCAATCGCTTTCATAAAACGTTACGTAATCAAGATAAAACCGGATTTATGAAATCTTGTCAGCGACGGAGCAGGCTACCCCCGCAGATAAAAGCTGGTGTAAAACAGACCCATCAGAATGTTACTGCCAATCAGCAGCACTCTTGCCCAGCGAGATCGCAACAGCTGCCACACCCGTCCGCTGGCGAGCAGCACCAGAACAAACTCTCCTAGCGCCACAATATCGCCGTGGTGGTCCGGGTCCCAGTAGGAAACAGGACTCTCAAAGCGAAAATTACTCAGGGGCCAAAAGTGACGATGGCCGTCATCTACATGTAGAGGCAGATCGGCCAAACAGTGCAAAATCACACTGCTGGCTAGAAAAATCATGACGATGCTGGTCGTCTGCCACTGGGGGCGACGGCTGCGGACCAACAGCGCCAGAGCAATCACCAACAATGCCAGGGGAATTGAATTACCCACATCAAAGACGTCTTGCCAAAAAGGATCGTAGTAAGCATCGCGCCAGATGGTGGTCTCGTCCATATTGGCAATGAGCTTGGCCCAGCCATAAAAGCCAAACATGGCCAAGTCTGGCAGCAAGGCTCCCCAAAAAATCGGACTGTTGAGCCGCGATCGCGACCGCCGTCCTAAAATGGCCAGATTGAGAATGACGTGGCTGGGGGTATTCATGACGTCTGTGTTGTAACAAACCAATCGATCAGCTTTCTAGCAATACTTAGCTTGCCAGGAACCGGGGGCAGGCTGTCCTGGGTAAACCAATCAGCCGTTTCAATTTCCACCGGGTCAACCACAATATCACCGCTGGCATAGCGGGCCGTAAAACCAATCATCAAAGAGTTGGGAAAGGGCCAGGGCTGGGAGCCAAAGTAGCGGATATCGGTAACTTCTACACCGACTTCCTCACGCACTTCACGGGCCACGGTTTCTTCTAGGGATTCTCCAGGTTCAACAAAGCCTGCCAGCACGCTGTACATACCGGGTCGAAAGCGCGGGGCACGGGCCAACAGCACTTCTGCCCCTCGGTAAACCAGCATAATCACAGCCGGAGACAGCCGGGGGTACTGGCTTAAACCGCACTGGGGACAGCGTTTGACCCGCTCTGTCAGCGACTGCTCCATCGGTGTCGCGCAGCTGCCGCAGTATTGGTGGGTGCGGTCCCACTCCACCAGCTGGGTCGCCAGACCGGCCACCGCGAATAGAGACTCATCGAGCTGACCGTACAGGTCTCGCAGGGGCTTTAGGCTGAGCCCAGCCGGCAGCAACCGATCTTTTGGCAGCTGCGCGCCATAGCAGGGACAGTGGGCCAAGGTGCCCAAATATTGCGATCGCACCACCTCTACCCCAAGTGCCTCCAGATTAACGACACGGGGCAGGGCAATGGACGCATCTGCGGTTGTCCCCTCGATGACCAAAATTTTCGAACCGCAGAACCCAAACCACCATGCGGGTCCTTGAGGTGCCATGGTCGGGTCTACTCCTGCCACAAAGTCTGGAGAGACCCCAAATGGGTTCATCCGCACATCAGGCATTTTTGATTTGTTCATTCCCTCTAGCATGTCCAAACGACCTGCGTTATCTTACGCTAGCGCTTTGCGCCCCTTGCTGATTTTGTGTTCGCTGCATCCATGACCATCTTTTCTACCATCCAGTCTGGTAATGCCTTAGTCGTCGGTGGCAACCGGGGCATCGGGTTAGGGTTTGTCCGTCAGCTGCTCAGCGATGACCGATTCGACCACATCTTTGCCACCTACCGGACAGAAAGCTCATCAGCTGAGCTTCTGCAGCTAGCCCAGCAGCACAGCAACCTGCACTGTATCACCCTGGATCTAACCGATGAGTCTCAGATTGTTCAGGGTCTGGCTCAAGTAAGTGCGATCGCACCTCAGCTGCAAGTGGTGATCAACTGTGTTGGCTTTTTGCACGACGGGTCCATCACCCCCGAAAAAGCCCTAAGACAGCTCCAGCCAGAACACTTGATGCGCTACTTTCAGGTCAACAGCATCAGTGCGGCCCTGCTGGCCAAACACCTTCTTCCCCTGTTGAGCCACGAGCAGCCCAACATCTTTGCCACCATCTCGGCCAAAATCGGCAGTATCGAAGACAATCGTCTGGGCGGCTGGTATGGCTATCGCGCCTCTAAAGCCGCCTTAAATATGTTTCTCAAAACAGCCGCCATTGAATACAGCCGTCGCAGCAAACATACGGCCATCGTTATGCTGCATCCTGGCACTACCGATACCCGGCTGTCAGAGCCTTTTCAGCGTGGGGTACCGCCCGAGAAACTATTTCCAGTGTCAAAAACAGTGGGGTTGCTGATGCAGGTTCTAGCGCAAACAACCGTTGCAGACAACGGCTCATTTTTCTCATGGGACGGCAGCCGTCTACCCTGGTAATTTGGGCGACAAGCTCCTCAAATTGTTTACCATGAACAGTTTTTTACAGGATTCTGGGAACTAAACGAGCATATTGGCTAGATACGTAGATTTACGCTTGTATTTTTAAAGTTTTGCAAGAGACATTGGCGTTTTGTTACTACATAGCGGGTGTACTTCCAAGATTTCGATACACTGACCTCAGTCTTCAGAGCTTAGGACCCTCTGGAGTTCAATATCGAACCGGTTCATTTAAAAGCGCCTATATTAGAACTGCTCCAGTTTAAAGCTGCTCTGCTGGCTGGAGCGGTTCTACCACTCTTCACTTACTCTTAATCTTCCGCTTAAGTTCTCTTATTTAGCGCTGAGTACTCTATAATCCCAGCGTAATTAGCTATGTAGAGACAATAAGGAGCCCTAAACGGATGGAAGCTTGTGATTGGACAGTTTCCCTTAGGGCTCGTTCACAACTATTGTTCTTGAGCCAAACCTGGAGAAAGGTAGCATTTGGGGCAGGATTGCTGGTGGCCTTTAGTGGTGGGCTGTTTTATGGCGCACGCTCGGGCATAGAAGGTAAGGCAGCACCGCTGGTCGTTGGCAGTTCACTATCTAGTAGCATTGATGGTGCGATCGCAAGCTTACCCACACCAGAGATTGCCTCCATCGTCTTTGGGACTCAGACCAATGCGTTTCAGACAGTAGCAAACCTCAGTCACAACAGCCGTCAGCAAACACTGTCCGAGACGGAAAGCGTGTGTTTACCCGCCTCCCAGAAAACCAATCCGACCGACAATCCGGGGCAGAATTTTTCGATTTGGAACCATCAGGGCCATCAAAACGGTCAGAGCCGAGTCGATAATTGGGTTGCGAGCATATCGGCGCAGCTAGACGCGGCGGCTTGGCCCAATATCCATGAGCGGGCTCAGATGGCTCAGGTGCCCGTGATCATGTATCACGATGTGCTGGCAGAAAAACAAGTTTTCTTTGACATTACCCCCGAGCGCTTAAACGCCGACTTTCAAGCTATCAAAGCGAAGAATCTCACCCCCATCAGTCTAGACCAGCTGGTCAACCACCTCAGAACGGGTACACCGCTCCCGGAGAAACCTGTGGTTCTGACCTTTGATGATGGCTATGTGGGCCACTATGACTATGTCTACAAGCTAGCCAAGTATTACAACTATCCGGTGGCGTTCTCAGTTTTTACCGATAAAGTCGATGGCAATATTGTCGGTCGTTCAACCGTCAGCTGGGACCAGGTCGAAGAGATGGCTCAAGACCCGCTGGTAACCATTGTCTCCCACAGTGTGACCCATCCCCGAGACCTGCGAGACCTGTCAGAAGCAGAGCTGCGCTACGAACTAGAAGAGTCCAAAAAACGGCTAGAAGCTCGCCTAGGTATTGCTATTGACTACTTTACCTATCCAGAAGGCAACCACGATGAACGAGTGGTTAAAGCGACAGAAGCAGCAGGCTATAAGGCCGCATTGATTATGCGCAACGAGTCGGGGCAGTTTGCGGGTACTTCGCAAAATTTGCTGACCATCGAGCGATTTGGAGAGTCTCGCTTTAGCGAAGTGATTGAAGCTGCCTGGGGAGGACCGCCGCTGCCTGGGACTGATGTTGTTACAGACTTTCATGCACCGGTTCAGCGGCGCGACGTGGAAATCAATGAGATTCCTATGACCTTGGTTAGCGGCGGACAGTCTAAAACCATCCATGCCGATAGCCGCTATCCCCTGGCTGAGCTGGTGGCAAACTCTAACGCGGTGGCGGCTGTGGATGGCACCTTTTTCTCGCTGGAGTTTCTTGATTCTAATACGATGATCGGCCCTGTTTTGGGTCAAAATACCGGAGAATTTATCCCTGGTAGCCCAGGAGATATTCATAAGTTAAAAGATCGTCCTCTGGTCTTAATGAATGCGCAAGAGGCCAAATTTCTCTCGTTTGACCCAGCGAAGCACAACACGCTAGCAGGTATTCAGGATGAAATGGCTGATGTGACCGATGCATTTGTTGGGGGCGGCTGGCTTGTGCGCGACCAAGAACCTCAGTCGGCGTCTACATTCAAAAATCTGTTTGCCTATGATGCCTATCGGTTTCGCGCCTTTTGGGGAATCAATCTTCAAGGACAGCCGGTGGTAGGTGCCACCCATGCTCAGATTGACTCTGTCGGTCTAGGAGAGATTTTAATCAAAGCCGGGTTTCAGAATGCGGTAATGTTAGACTCTGGCGCTAGTACATCGCTTGTATACAAAGGAGAGTCTCTGATCGGATTTGAATCACGAACGGTTCCCCATGCGGTTGTATTAGTTCCTTATGATGCAGGCGGCTGCGGACCTTCCTAATGGACTCTACAGGAAAACAGAATGGGGCAAACAGAAATTGTTGTTATCGGCAGTGGTATCGGCGGGCTGTGCTGTGCTGCGCTGCTGGCTCGCTATGGCTATGACGTCGTGGTGTGTGAAAGCCATAGCATTACTGGGGGAGCAGCTCACGGGTTTGAGCGCGGTGGCTTTTTATTTGATTCGGGACCGTCTTTATATTCAGGGCTTTCCTACAGTCCGTCGGCCAATCCGCTGCGGCAGGTGCTAGATGCCATTGGGGAAGACACTACCTGGCTGAATTACGATACCTGGGGTTGCTGTCTGCCGGAAGGAGACTTTGATACAACCGTCGGCGCAGACCAGTTTTGTGGGGTACTAGAAAATCTACGCGGACCCCAAGCGGTTCAGGAATGGCGTGATCTACAGCGGGTTATGCAGCCGCTAGGGGCAGCTGCGATCGCACTTCCTCCCGCCGCTATGCGTTTTGATTTGGGCGCGGTTCAAACCGTGGGGCATTTTCTTCCGTCGCTGCTCAAGCAGGCACCCCAGGTAGCCAAACTCACCGGTCCCTTTAGCCGCATCATGGACGGTGTGGTCCACGATGACTTTGCCCGCAACTGGCTAGATATGCTGTGCTTTTTGCTGTCGGGACTGCCAGCAGATGGCACCATTGCCGCAGAAGTTGCTTTTATGTTTGCCGACTGGTATCGTCCCGGTGTACAGCTGGACTATCCCCAGGGGGGTAGTGCGTCTCTAGTAGAGACTCTGGTGAGTGGCTTGAAAAAGCACGGTGGCGAACTCAAATTAAACGCCCATGTCAAAGAGATTTTGTTAGATAGTGACCAAGCCGTGGGCGTTCGGCTACGCAGCGGTGAGGAGATTCTGGCCACCAAAGCTGTTATCTCCAACGCGTCTATTTGGGATACGCTCAAGCTGCTGCCGTCGCGACCGTCGAAGCTACAGCGGTTTGTTGACCAGCGTCAGACTACGCCTGAGTGCGACAGCTTTATGCATCTGCATGTGGGGATTGATGCGGCCGGTCTGCCAGACTTAGCCTGTCACTATATTGTTGTTAATGACTGGAGTCTGGGGATCGACGCGCCTCAAAATCTGGTGCTGATATCGATCCCATCGGTACTCGATCCGGGACTGGCTCCCGCTGGAAAGCATACCATTCATGTTTATACGCCGGGGAATGAGCCCCATAAGCTGTGGGCCGATCTAGACCGGCGTAGCCCAGACTATGCACAGCTCAAACAGCAGCGGGCCGAGGTAATGTGGCAGGCATTGGAACGGGTGATTCCAGATGTGAGATCGCGCTGCGAGGTCACCCTGATAGGCACCCCCCTTACCCATGAACGATTTCTCCGTCGTCATCACGGCTCCTACGGTCCGGCCATTCGAGCGGGGCAAGGGGTGTTTCCGGGTCCACAAACGCCTGTCAACAGTCTATGGTGCTGCGGGGACTCCACATTTCCGGGCATTGGACTACCAGCTGTTGCAGCCAGCGGTATGGTCTTAGCCAACACGCTGGCTCCGGTCAAAAAACATAAGACAATGCTCCAAGAAATAGGTGTTCTTTAAATAGCGAGGTATGAAATACTCGATGCAGTGATTGGAGTCTGATTTGTGAATCTACGCCTCTACTTGGATACCGCTGATGTAACGGCCTGGGAAACCTGGCTGCCTGTGGGTATCTTCTATGGAGTCACCTCTAACCCACTGCTATTAGAACGGGCTCAGGTACCCTGTACGCTGGAATCACTAACAAACCTTGCCACCAAAGCATTTGAGCTAGGTGCGAAAGAAGTCCAGCTCCAAACCTGGGGCGACACCCAACAGGCTTTGGTCATCACAGGTCAAGCCATCGCAGCCATTGATCCGCGAATTGTTGTCAAGGTACCGATTACACGCTTAGGCACCACAGCCGCAGCGGAGCTGATTGCAACAGGCATCAGAGTGACGTTAACCGCTGTTTATGAGGTGCCACAAATTCTGATTGCAGCGGCCTTGGATGCAGAGTACGCCGCCCCCTATTTGGGACGAATCAATGATGCGGGTGGCAACGGTCGTGAAGCTCTTGCCGCAATGCAACAGGCTCTAAACGGGGTACAAAGTCCTACTCGCATTCTAACAGCAAGCATTCGAGACATTGGCGATATGGCATATTTAGCCGCCCGAGGTCTAGACACATTTACATTTTCTCCTCGTATTGCCGAGGCATTGTTTAGCAGTGAGCAAACTATTGCTGCAACGACAGCGTTTGAACAAGCGGCTGAGACTGCTGGTAAAGGGTAGCCAACAACGTTCCTAGTTGTTCCTGTCTTCATCTCACAAGCTTAGCAAAGTTGATGGCAGGCATTAAAGATTAGGAAAAACAACTACTGAGATTCCCCTAGAGGCAGCGCTTGGCAACACACATAATTGACTGAGCAGATGCTCGTTGATTCGGCTGAATCCCAGATAGCCATTGTATAAGCCGATAGTGCCATGGTAGCTGCCCTAGATTACCTGTCAAAACATCATCACCAACATTATGATTATGGGGATAAAGACTTACTTGAAATCCTAGAGGCTCTAAAGTTTGATGATATAACTGAGGGGTAAGACCATCTCCTGGATTGGCGTTATGCAGTTCTGTGGCCAGCCGCATGTTGATTTCTGTCCGAGAGCGATAGCGCGAAAAACGCATTAGCCAATACATAGGGAAGCGGCGACGAAGTCGATTCACTAGTAATCCTAGACCTTTAAATTCCCAAGCAGTCTTTTGTGGATCTAAATCTGTGACTAGCAGACCTCCTGGTTTAATCAAGCGGGCAGCCTCGCTGAGGGTGCGAGTGATGTTGTCGCAGTGGTGTAGTGTGGCGTTGAGTGTGACAATATCGGCAAAATCGGACTTGAGAGGTAAGTTTTGGGCGTCGGCTAGTAAAGGTGTATAGCCTAATTTCTGAGCATGGTTGAGGGCTTCAAGGCTAATATCTACTCCAATAATTAGTGCTGGGTTACCTCCCATGGTTGCAAGTACATGGCCAAAGCCACAGCCAATATCGACAACAACTTTACCATCCCATCCTGGGAGTACGTTTTGCCAGCGACTTTTCCAAAAATGGTTACAGGTTTCTCGTTGAAAATCTTTTTTGGCCCAAATGGGATGTCCGAAGAAGTAGGCATTTGCCAGCATGCCTTGCGTATAGATAAGGTTGTTCGCTACGGCTCGTCTATTAGTCGAATACTGAATTTTCTAGATACACAATATTCCTGGAGAGGTGATTTAAATAGACTGTTCATGCTGTTGATGTTAGGTAATTTATTTCTCTGATACGTTTAAATTGCGTCAGAAGCTCATATCTTTATTCCCTGGAGAGGTGACCAATCTTGTTGATATACAGCTCTTCAATAAGCTTTTATTGTTTGGTTAAGTGATTAACTAGTCTATAAGTGTACGGATTCCAAGGTAATTTTTTGGGGCAACTCCTACGAAGCCGACAGTGGCTGGAAATTGCACAAAATACAACGGTAAAATTACCCTTATCTTATTATTCGTTTGTTTCTAAACAGAGTTTTCTCGAAATATCTAGAAAACATGTTTTATTTATGAATTCGGCTAAATTTTGCGTTCTAGAGACTTTGTAGAAAATATTATTGATGTGTGAGATTCAGGTTGTATGAAAGAGGTTTTTACGTGTTCTATCTTGCTTAATCTTACAAAGACGAGTAGTTGAAATACACATAAAATTTCCATAAGACCTGAGCTTTGCATGTAGTTTTCGCTTGAAGAGAAATGGCAACAATTACTGGTACATCGCAATCTGAAACTCTTGTAGGTAATCCTCAAGAAGAGGATACTATTTCGGCTAAAGCAGGTGATGATAATGTCACTGGAAAGTCGGGTGGCGATCTGATTAATGGACAGGCAGGTAACGATAATCTGAATGGCCAAGGTGGAAATGATTCCGTTAATGGTGGTTCTGGAGATGACCTTATCCGGGGCGGCACAGGAGATGATACTATTTCAGGTGGAACTGGGAACGATGATCTCCGGGGTGGTTCTGGAGATGATATTCTCCGAGGTGATGCTGGAGATGATATTCTCCGAGGTAATGCTGGAGATGACGTTCTTGTCGGCTCAGCTGGAGATGATACTCTCAAGGGTGATGCCGGAGATGACACCCTACGGGGCGGTTCAGGGGCAGACCTTTTAGAGGGTGGTTCTGGAAACGACCTTTTGAAGGGTGGTTCTGGAGACGATATCCTAATGGGGAGTTCTGATAATGCATTTGGTCCTGAAAAAGACATTTTAATTGGAGGTAAGGGGGCAGATATTTTTCTCTTAGCTGGTGAGAGCCAACATTACGTCGGTTTTGGTGATGATGATTATGTATTGATCAAAGGCTTTGACTCTGAAGATAAGATAGTTCTTCATCAAGATGTAGAATTTGTGTTGGGTCAGACTGCCCTAGGAGATACAACAATTTCGACAGGAAATGGTGATCTACTTGCGGTTGTTCATAGAACCGATGTTCGAACAGTGTCCGACCAGATCAGCTTCTTACAAGGAGAAGGCTATTTAATGCCAGAACCATTCTAATCTGAATGAATTCCAAATGTATGGAGAATAAACTTCTAAAAAGCTATTCTCCATACAATGATTTTCACGGATTTTATTGAACATGAGAAAATAGCACTTGGCAGTGCATCGATAGGCATTACCAAGTGAGGGAAGTTAAAACCTATTCAACTCAGTGACGCTTGTCGATAGGGAGTTTTCGTCACTTTGATGACTTAAGTGACGTCATATTTGCCAGTCGTCATTAACCTTACAGGCCTGGATAGCATGTTTATATCTGATAGGACTCAATGTCTCTAATCAATAAATTATTGAAGAAATGAGTCTGCATAAAGATATGGAGAACCCACCAATCTTCGAGATGATACAACGGAGCAGAGAGGTGACCATTAAAATACTTACGAATGTTCAACAATACCGATTATTCAGTCTATAGTGAAGCTAGGTACCCTCATCTATACCATATTCGACGGTATAGATTCTCACTTAGAGATTTGGGAGTATACTTACAAAGGTGTTTGCCATAGTGCCGGGGAATACGCTCGAGATGATGATGGTGAGGACTTCTGTGAAGTTCATATCAATACATTGAGTACATTGCTCGTCTAGCTCTCTGAAACGCCGATTGGGTCTAGTTATAAACTCAGTATACTCTGAAGAAGCTGACCTAAAATAGGCTAAACAATTTATTGAAAGCCAATATCAAGTGTTTGGTAGATTTAATATCTTAAGCACTTTGATAGCTATTATTTGTTATGAGTGCTTCTTTAAGAATGCGATCCACATTTTCTCTAGAGGTTGAGAGGGTAAATCGTTTACTAGCTATTTGTTGAGCCTTTTGTGAAACCTGATGCATCAGCTCAGGTTGTTCAGATAAGCTAGTAATTGTGTGAGCCAATGCTTTAGAGTCACCAGGAGGAACAAACCATCCTGTTTTCTGATCCTCAATAATCTCTAGAGTGCCGCCATCTTTGCTCGCGACTAATGGTTTGCCAGATAACATTGCTTCGATAAGTACTCTGGCACAGGGTTCTGGAGAAGTAGATGTATGTGCAATTACATCACAGGCAGCCATAAGTTGAGGAACGTCTGTTCTGAATCCTAGAAATTGTACGCGGCTAGCCAGGCCAAGCTTTTCAACCTGCTGATGTAGCTGTTGAACATAATTATCTTCTCCAAATAAAGCGTCCCCAACTATCATTACATGAATATATTCAGGACAATGCATCAGTGCATCAATGAGTACGTGCTGCCCTTTCCAAGGAGATAAACGGCTAAAGTGGCCTATGACAAAATTTTCTTTAACATTAAGTTTATCTCTTAAAAGTTGACCTGCTGAATTATGACCCTGAAACTTTTCAAAATCAAATCCGTTATATACCACTTGAATAATATCCGAACGCCCTCCTGCTTGGATAAAGGCATTCATGGCTGCCTCAGATACAGCCATAATCTGAGTGGCAAAGCGATTGGCCAGGGTAACCATTAGCTGTCGATTATTGTTGCTGAAATGATCAGGTGTAAGAATATCATGTAGATGGTAAATCATTGGGCATCGACTGAAGTAGCTGGCTATAGCTCCGACGACAAGTGCCTTAGGAGTATTGACATAGATGAGATCGTACTGTTTAGCTAAAGATATGATTTTTCGAATTAGAGGTAACAACCTAGCAGATCCCTGCAAAGATTGAAATAAACGGCTTTCTCTACGAACTTCAATGGATGTATTACTTAAAGTTTGAACGTCTACGCCAATTTCTTGCAGCTCATTTCGAAAAGGACCATCTTCGAAAAGACAAACTAAACAATTTTCTTTATAAGAGACCGCCAAATCAAGTAGGACACGTTCGGCTCCGGCAAGTTTTCCGGTCTGATCTAGGAATAGGATTTTCATCTTTTATAAATTAGAGAATGAGGCATTCAACTGTCAGGTAGATTAGGTAGTCTGTGGTAGTCGACAAACAATACGGACTAAAAGATCTTAACCAGTTTTCATGGGCAAATCTTTAAAGAAGTATTTGATAGCAAACTTTCTTTTGAGACTTAATGCTTGAATTTAACTTAGTAGCATATGAACAAAGTTCTTAAACTTGGGACCAATAACTGAATAGTCGAAAAACTGATTTACAACTAGAGATGTTTTCTCTACTTTTGTGTTGATCTCTTCCCTAGATAATTGGTCAATCCATGCAGCACACTGTTGATGGAAATCTGGATTTGCAGGATGCCGATTGGGTAGTGTCCACCCGGCTTTAGCAGCATAATCATAGAATGCTGCTGTTGGATTCATTGCAACCGGTACACCACAGGCAAGATACTCTGGCAATTTAGTTGTCAATCGATAGTTACCCATCTCACCAAAAAGAGTAACAAAGCCAATATCCATAGCATTCATGGCATCGACAACTTCTGCCTCAGGAATACGCCCTGTAAAAACTGCTCTGACCCTTAAATAGTCTGGAAGAGATTTCTCCAAACGCTCTTTCCCATCACCATCACCAACAATTAGAATGGACACATCATCACGCTTAACTTTTTTGAGTGTTTCTGTAAGTTCGTAGCCATAGCAATAGGACTGGGGAGGAACCCAAATAAGGCTACCTACAACTCCAATTACAAGATGATTTGGGTCTAGACCATATTTCAACCGAGTCTTCTTCTTGTCCTCAGGAGAATACTGACGAAAGACTGTAGTGTCTACTCCTCCTTCAACAGTTACTGCTTTCTTAGCACCTAAGCGAATTGCCACACCTGTCAAATAGGGCGTCCAACCGATAAATCCTGAGCATTTCGCATAAAGTAACTTCTCATAAATTTCGAAGATATTTCCGATCAGTCGTCCTTTTGTAGTTCGAAAAAATCCTGCAATTGGATCTCCAGAAGAAACGATAAATTTCTGTTTGCGCAAGAGAGCTGCCAGTATTAAAGGAATGCCTCCTGCTAAACCGGTTCCTTCTTGATATATAAGGTCCCAATTGTTGGAGTTTATGACAGATAAAGCTGCCTTTATCTCAGTTATTTTAGATTTTTTTTTATCTATGAAGTGATAAACAAACTCAGTATCGCTTATCGTTTTTGTGAGCCTATAGACTCTCAGCTCATCCTGACCTCCCTTTCCCGCCGTTGCTATACAAAGTACTTTTTTCATTAGCTTAAATACTTAGTGAATTTGACATCAATGTATAATCGGAGACAAGAAGATTAAAATCTATAGCCGAACCGCTTAATATCTTCTTCATATCTACTCCTAACGAGATCTATAAGATCAGATGTGTAAAATTGTTGATATTTAGGTACAGAGGTCAAGGCTATGATCTCTGCAGGGTAGAAATCTGAGAGATTTTCTGACTGTTGTGAATCGTCGGTACTACGCTTACTCGAAGTCTTATTACTCCATGGAATAGATACAGGCAAATTTAGCTTTTCTCTTAAGGTCTCAAAATCATCTGCCAGATTTTCAAGACGACCAATAAAATCAAACGCGTAGTCGCTTAAAAATAAATATTGAGGCTTCCAATGACCATCAAGTAGATCGTCTGGAGTTTTTGATACATAGTCTAAAAACTGACGAAAGGTAATCATTTTCTGAAAATTAGGCTGTAGGCCCTTATCCTGATAGTAAGCTGCGATGACCTCTCTTGCGTTATCAGGGATAAAGGTATTCTTTTGGAATGATGGGGCTTCAACAAACTTATTAAGATAAGCTGAGACTAAACGACTCCAAGGATTTCGTACAAAGGCAAACTTGAAGTAATTTGTAGTTCTTAAGAAAGAAAGTGCTTCATCCTCTCCACAGGAAGATAACGATAAATTATGATGTACGTACGTGTGAAATAGATCGTTGGGAAGTCTTAGAATCTCTTCAGTATTTCTCAGGCTATATAGCTCTACCATGACACGCTTTAGACTTGAGCAGGCCACTTTAGGAATAGGGCAATATACAAACCGATACTCGTGGTTAACAATATAATCGTGTTCGGCTCTTAAATCACGACTCCAAGCAGTGCGAGAAGAGACCGTAGAGCTAAGAGCATTTTTATAAACATGAGCGGCCTGCAAAATTTTGCCTTGGCCGAGTAGCAGGGTGCCTAAGTAGGCGTATGCCTTCAAGCCAGAACCGCGTAGTGATAGAAAGATTGTTGTCATTGGGGCCCACAAAACTACCTTAATAAATACAAATTGACTGGAGAAGAAAGCTGTTAAGCATCTCTGCTTGGGTGGAAGCGACAAATTTATTACGGCATTTACCATGCATATCCAAGCTCAGACAAGACCGGTTCGATAAATGGTTTAACTTCGCTGATTAGATCGTCCTGAAGAGATGTCCGCCATCGCTCTACCCGCTCAGGATCTGCGCTTTGGGACGCGTAATCTAGTACCGAGGAATAGCCATCAAGTTCAAGAAAGCGCATAACCTTATCAACTCCAGTAGCTGGGTTGTTGACCAGATCCTCATATCGCACTTCCAGATAGTTGTCGCTTGGTAGCTTGTTTCCCTCTCGCCTGGCAATTCGCGTAGATTCAGCCCATTGCTTAGCTATAACTATAGAATGACTGTATCGTTCTAGCCACTCTTGCCATCCGGGTGGCCGAGCGCCCCAGTAGTCTAATGGTTTACCCATTAGTCTTCTAGCAATCCACTTTACGCGGGGCAGATACATATACAGGTCCTCCCAGGGAACATTTTGTAAGCGATACAGAACTTCCTTTTTCATAACCTGGTTTGTAGGATTAACGTTCTGCCGTTGAATAGACCTCAGCACAGCACGCCCATCTCTGATGACAAAAACGATTTTGGCATCAGGAAACAGCTCATAGATGAAGGGAATTCGCAGACAGTTTCTAGGAGTCTTATCACAATAACGGTGTTCAGAATCTACTCGAAAGTGCTGTGTAATTCTGTGTTCGATGTGTTTACGAATTTCAGATGTCACATCATCGGATAAAAGTACGTCATTAGATTTCCAGGCGTTGCCCCACATCCAGACATAGTTTGTTTCAGATCTGTCAATTACTTTTGGATGTTTTGCTAGTACTCTTCCTAGCCAGCTAGTGCCAGAGTGCGGCACCCCAACAATAAAAATTGGTTTATTTATCATAAAAATTACTCCTCTGTGAACAAATGCATTACGCGACTGCCGTCAAATTTTGCTCCTGATGTAAAACAATGAACTTCGAAGACTTAACTTAAAAATCATAGGTAAATCTTTTAATATCGTCTTGATAACGATTTCCTACTAAATCAACTAAATCTGGAGTATAAAAGCATCTATAATTTGGAAATGATTTTAGTCTCCTAAGCTCAGTTCTATCTAAAGTGGAATAACATGTATCTGAATTTATATTTCCTGATTTAAAGTCTTTACTACGATTGCTTTTATTTGCCCAAGGCAATTTATTTTTAATATTTAGATTTTCTTGGATAGTGTCAAAGGCTTCATCCATTTTCTCAAATCTTCCTATGTAATCAAATTTATGATTATTTAGAAAAATAATTTGTGGTTGCCAATGCCCATCTAGGGCTTTATCTTGTCTCATAGATAGATATTTTATAAACTCACGAAATGTAAGAGCCCTATTGAAATTTGCTTCCAGCTGTTGCTCCGCATAAAAATTTCTTACAACCGATTTACCTGGAGATGTTGATGTCTCTAAATTTACTGGAGACACAAATTTATTTAAATATGCAGATACTAACCTATCCCAAGGATTCCGAACAATAGCGAATTTGAAGTAACTGTTCGACTGTAAAATCTCTTGAGTCTTCTCCTGCGTTGAGCGATATTTTGCAAAAAAGGTCAGTGAATGATTTACATAGGAATGAAAGAGATGTGGTGGCAATTCAAGTATCTCCTCTTTATAGCTAATACTACTAATTTGCACTACTAGCCGCTTAAAACTAGAGCATGCAACCTTTGGTATTGGACAGTAAATAAAGTGATGCTTCTCATCATCTATATACTCTTTTTCAGGCCAATCAATCTCAAGTCGCCCAGGTTTTGAATGTAAAAATGATTTTTCAATTACAGCCACTAGCGACCGAGATAATTCCTTAGAAGCAGCAGAAATATTTGCCTTTTTTGCCAATTTCTTGCTGAGATATAAAGGTGCTTTTGCACCAGAATCAGAAAAAGTAAAGTATTTAGATTGCATTATATTTTTAGTGATAATCTATCCTATTTTCGGAATTCTCTTGTTTTTCAATAGAGTAATAAATGCTGATATGAATAAATCGAAAATTACATTTTACTGTACTTACTTTTCTTGGATATATATTTATACTCTATTTTCTAAAAAACTCACCCTTTTAAGGCTGCCTCTCTTATATCGAGAATTATTTCAGGAGAAAACTTAACAAGAAATACTGCAAATATAACTATATAAGCTGTAGCTGATATCGAAATTACAATTAAACTATCTATAGTATCTGGAAGCGCTAACTTCACTCCAAAAATCGTAGCCGCGATCAGTAAGCTCAAACAGATTGGTTTCAAGAGAGTATATACATACTTTTTAATATTAATCTTAATAAGCTGCCTAATGGCTAAAACAGAAATTGGACACAATAGGTATCCTCGTACAACATACACAGCTGCTACAGCATTGATGCCCCAAGAAACAACAAGCGTAAACGTTACTACACTAAAGATAGAAAAGATAGTATTTATTACAAAGTTCCAGCCTGGCTTCCCCATAGCATCCATCATTGATCCGTTATACATTAGGATAATTTGCAACATTCCATAGAAAGAAAGAACTTTTAGAATAAAAATGCTTTCGGTCCATTCATCTCCTAAAATCCTTAGAGTGATTTCTGAGGATAGAAGCGCTACAAAAGTAAAAAAGGGTATAGATACGTAGCTCAGCAATTCTGTGACTTTGTAAAAACCCTTTCTCACCTTTATAAGATCGTCTTGAACTTGTGAAAAGGCCGGAACTACTACTCGATTCAGGGACGCAGAAATTACCCTAATTGCAATTTCAACAAATCTGTAAGCAATAGTGTAATACCCTAAATATATAGGCCCGAGGAAATAACCTATCAAGAAGTCATCTGCTCTTCTACTTACGAAAAGAGCTACTCGATTACCTGTAATACTAATACCATAGCTAAATAGTTCACGAAAATGCTTTGGAGAAACTTTGAAGTTAGGACGCCATTCAATAAAAGTCCACAGAAGAATTGTAGCTACTCCAACTTCTGCTAGTTGCCTACCAACAAGGCTCCATATACCAAAACCAGCATAAGCCATAACTACGCCGGTAATGCCTGCCGCAATATTTGCCCCAAGAGTTCTAACTGAGAGACTCTTAAAGTTTAAATCTCTTTTGAGCAAGGCTTCTTGAACGCTGTTTAGACTTCTGAAGATAAATGACAACGAAAGCCACTGTATAATACCTGCCAACTGCTGCTCTTGAAAAATAGCTGCTATATTTTTAGCAAAAATAAAAGTGACACCTGCAATTAGTGCACTGAATCCTAAACCGAGCCAAAATGCGGTGTCCAGATGTTCTGCTTCTAACTCTCGTCTTTGAATGATCGCTACAGCAAAGCCTTGCTCAATAATAATTTGAACAAAACCAATATAGACACTTGCTAAAGCAATAAGTCCAAATGCTTCTGCTCCTAGTATACGAGCAAGAATAAGCAGCACGATTGTGGTGCTAAACTGTGCGCCACAAAATTGAAAGATTGACCACAATGCACCTGTGTATGCTTTGCTAGATAAACTCATAAAGACTACTCGTTTTTCATGGTCGAGATTTACTTCTAAAACTTAAATTCTCTATTTAGAGTTTATGCCGAGCATTTCTTCAAACTCTTCAATATCTTGACGGTAATAATCCAATAGTCTTTGTCGGCTTTCTCTATTCATAGGAGGCAGATTTTCCATACTCCCCTTTTTAAGGAGTTGCATTACGCCAGCAGACTTTGCCAGATTGATGAGCCAGTCTTGATCTTGCTTAATTAGAGTCCTTCTAAATTGACCAGCCACACGGTTCAGTTTCTTGAATTTGGGAATGTATGACTGATTTTCTCGGTTGACACCTGCATCAGTAGGAAATTTTTCTGGATCTACGTTCAGGAAGTTTGCAACTTTGCGTTTGGTATCTTCAATATTCTTCACTGCATTTTCGAACTTTAGGCACAAAATTTTCTCTCTATCATAGAATTCTAAAAAGGGTTTAATATTCCTACCATTGAAGCCTCTAGACAAGAATTTAGGTTCTTCCTGAAGAAAATCTTCAAAGGTTTTTTGATAGTTGAGTACTCTGATTGCTTGTCCGTAGTAAGAATACATTTGATCAGCTGGATTACGAACAATAAGTAAGAGCTTCTGTATGGGTTTAATTCTAGCCATCCTTTCTGGGCATTCAGAAAAATATAGATAAGAAGGACTATATTCACCTATTACAGGTGTTTCTGAGACGGCTTGCCCATCTGGGAAGAATGATTCGTACCAGCTCAAACCCTTCTCATAGTTTCTGTTAAAAAAATCTATTTCCTTTCGTCTCTCTGACATATATATTTCAGGATGGCTTTTAAGAAGAGCGTACAACCAAGTCGATCCAGACTTCTCGGCCCCTATTCCAATTACGTTGGGCAGCATTATCTATGTCCTCATATTTTTCTCTAGGTGTCTTTTCTGAAAAAGCGGTAATGCGCATAACCGATTAATCTTGAAAATCCTTTAAATTAAAGTTTTCAGAAAGTCATCAATTAGATTTCTAACTCACATATGAAATGCTCTTAGGCCAAATTTAGAAGATCTCTCGGGTTGCAATACCATTTATTAGCAGAAAGCTTCAAGCTAGCAAACCCCCAAATCGCTATAGCTACCTCTCCATCTAAGACTGGAGCCAGTGGTAGCATAAATAAGCTACCTAACACAAAGCTTTTTGAGATTCCTACGAATGTGTCGGACGGCAGGCCCTTATTAATATGATCAAGTAAAATCGACGCAATTAAGCCTATTAGATAAGGTATTGCACCTATCCAACCAAGTTCAAATAGAATCTTCAAAATTGCACTGTCGAGTATATGTCCGAAGTCTGGAACATTCCCTAATCCATATCCTATAAATGTTGTAACTGCTTTTCCGAAAAGAGTATTGTAAGTCGTAGATCTCGCAGATCCGCTGCCGTCCTCCGATAAGTTAGTGAATGTTTCTAAACGAGAAACTATTAGCTCTGAAAAAGGTCCCGCTGTTGTAAGCAGAATAAGTGCCAACAGAGCTACTGTAATTAGAAGCATGAAGCGTATCTGTTGCTTAGGCCTGAGCGTAGCAAAAAATATGCTCATTGAGATAAACCAGCCTATCCATGCTGTCCTAGACGAAGACAACAAGAAGCTCAAGTATGCTACTGCTGACATCACCGGCTGCAGTGGCCCAGAGTAGTTTAAGAGAATTAGTAAACCCGGTATAATAAATGACGCGAATACATAAGGTCCGTTCATAGTACTCCATACTCGAATTCCCATTGGTTCAGGAGTTCCAAATGGGCTACCAAGCATGCTTATTATTCCTGCATCTTCCCCTATGAAGTTGACTAGCCAAAATGTTTCCCATTCTGGAGCGGCGAGATACTGATAAATGCCGTAAGCACCCATAACTAGAGCACCCCAAATGAATGCCTTTCTAGTTACCTCTTTAAACTCTGGATATGAGCGCCAGTTGAGAAATAAGTACGCCCCAAAAATTATAGGAGAAGACCATTCCACTAGGGCTAAGGTTGCTGAAAAAAGCGAACCGTTTACACATCCAACACAGTAAGCATAAAAAATTCCAAAGAGGGGCAGTATAAAGGACATTCCCCCTTGTGAAACCGCCCTAGGAAGTTTTTGAACCGCTGTCAGAGACGATACAAGAATTGCTAAGTAAGGCGCCAGGAGGACTGGACTCGGTACTGTATAACTGCCATTAAAATCTGCCAAGCGCCTAACCAAAGGTGTTAGAAAACAAAGCCACCATATGAATCCAACATAGATTTCTGGATGATAGGTGAAAAGTATTAATCCAACTATCAACGCACCCAAAGGAAAGAGAATATTAACTAAACTGCCAAGCTTTAAGGCAATAAGGAGAAATGTAGTTATTCCATATCCGAATATTGCTAAATATGCAATGGAAAAGTTCTTCTCTTTTCTTACTTTACTATCAATGAACAAAGGTCTCATTTATATTGCTCTTCATTTTCCAGCTTAGCTTTTCGGTAAAATTTATTTTGTATGCTTGATTGAGAACATTGATAGAAGCTGCAACTTAAAAAATACTTGATAAAATTAATTACACGCTTGTTACCAATTTTTAAAATCCTCATGTTCTTGGAATATTTTATTTATTACAAACTCAGTTGGTTTTAGAACAACTGAGTTTATGTAAATCGCTTTTTATCAATTTTTTTGAGTAAATACTATCTATCTTGATACTTCATTCTAATAAGCTCCGTTGCGAAATAAGACTTTAGGAATGGTTATTAGCAAAATTCGAAAATCCCTAATTAGATTCCACTGTTGGAGATAAGCCAGATCGCAACAGGTAACAGCATAAAGATCTAACTCATTTGATCGAGTCGATACCTGCCATGGTCCAGTAATCCCCGGCATAACATTCAACCGCCCTCGCAGTCTTGACTCAATTCGGATAGCATCATAAAGCGCCCAAGGTCTTGGCCCCACTAAGCTCATGTTGCCTTGCAACACATTAATCAATTGAGGTAGCTCGTCTAAACTCAACGTTCTCAACCACTGCCCTACACGAGTAATCCGAGGATCATGCTTGAGCTTATGCAATCCCACTTGTTTGCCCATCACTTCATGGTGCCGAGCCTCAGCACCTATCTGCATACTACGAAACTTATAGATCCGAAATAGCTGCCCTTGATTACCAACCCGCCATTGCCGAAACAAAACAGGCCCAGGGGAATCGACCCATACACCTATTGACAAGACAATCATCAATGGACTCAATAACAATAATAAAATAGATGCTGCAAAGCGATCTGCCACCCGCTTCACCCACCATAACCTCGGCTGTCGGAGCTGCGGTAAGTCATCAATAGAAGGTACCTTTAAATAAATCTGTTTTTGTGCAGACTCACAAAGATCTACCCAGGACTTGATCATAGTCTCTTCCATTGTCGGATCAAGATAGACCTTTTTAATAGGAGAGCGCTTTAAACAGTCCCGTAACCATGTTTCATTACTTAAAGCCGGTATCTTAACCTGCGTTTTCTTAGAGTTAAGCGTAACAATCAGCGAATCTTCTTCCCAAATCAACTCACAATTCTCAAAGTCAGACAAATTAGCCCTATCAGACAATAGCTGAAAAACAACGGGAGTATTCAATAGGATTGTAGACGGTGCCATGGAACTTCTAATAATATGAACAGAACTCTAGCTGGAAACACACTTATGTTTGGTAGATTTGTTTGAAAGTATCTGATTCAGATCTCATCTATTTCTCAAACCCATTGATTCAAGAAGAATCAGTTGACCACTTAGGGACAGGCGCTGATATGCCTAACGGGTTCAATGGTGGCATGAGACCTTCCTGCAATATGCTTTGATCTGTCTTAACTAGGCTTAACGACACTTTCTTTGAGATTTCATCTGATGAGAGTCTATCTACTAAATCCTTTATAGGTAGATCAGAGTATCCATGTAAGAGAGGAATTGAAAGAGCGCCCACACCTGCTATCGCCCGGACCCCGTGACCAAGTACTTTGGAATTCTTTTCAGCTGGTTTTGTTTTTCCGTTACCCTGGTAGGGTGATTCTAGCCGGTGACTTTCTCTATGCCCATTGGCAATAATCCCAATAGTATTGATCTGACTAAGGATTGTCATCGCCTGAGTTAAATCAGCTTGAGTCGTACGATCTAGACGACTAACCATAACTGATGCTTTACACATAGATGCCAGCTGTAGGCTATCAGCCAGTCCCAAAATAGCAGGCGCATCTACAATCACTAAGTCATAACTAACTTCAGCCTTTTCCAAAAAATAACGCATTTGGAGAGAGCTAAGAAACATCATCGGATCCTCAGGAATAGTCCCTGCAGGAAGAACATCAATATTAGTGCCTGCCAGTGATACCGGCACGGGAGCAATCCTAAACTGCTCTAGCTGAAATGGATTCTCGGGTAGCTGTGTCGATAGTCCCTCCTCATTAGATAAACCAAAATATTTATCTAATGATGGGCGTCGTAAATTAGCATCCACTAATAAGACCCTTTTATGGGAGCGCGCAGCACTCAAAGCTAAGCCCACAGCTAGTGTGGTTTTACCTTCCTCAGCTTGGGCAGAGGTAACCATCAGTGAGGTTAATGGCTGTGTATTAGTCAGCTGAATTGTCTTATAAATCAAATCAGCCGCGTCGCGAAAGGGCTGATGCTGACTTAACGCAAATGCCTTGGTTGGAAACTGTGTCGCCCCATCCACCACAGGCAATGTATCCCATGTTTTTCGAGGAATTTCTGGAATAACTCCCAATAGTGGCAGTGTCGACTGTTGTTTAAGCTGATCAGATGTGCGTACATTTTTATCCATGGCTTCTCGCCCGAAAGCCAAGGCTCCCCCCACAAAGCATCCAGCAACAATTCCTAGCAGGATATTCTGCTTTGGCTGTGGAGAGATTTTCTGACCTTCCTGAGGAGATTCAACAATATCCCAGCTAAAGCCACCTTGAGCAATTTCATTACTTAGCTCTTGACGCAGCTGTAGTAGTTTTTCTAGAGCTTTTTCTTGTATCCCGACTTCAGGCTGAATGCGATTGTATTCAGCTATCAGATCTGGAAACGCATTCAGCTTAGTCTGTAAATCTTGAGACCCTTGCAACAAGCCTATCTGTCGTGCTGTCAAGCTTTTCAGACGAATTTCAGCTTCTACAAGTTTGCCAACGAGTTCTAAATCAAGTTCGCTTAGCTGTCCTTCAGATAATAAAGCCGTCTCATTTAAATTAAACTGAGATGGAATCTCTCCAAAAACTCGCTGAACTTCCGCCTGCAACCGCGCTATCTGGCCAGTTCTTTGGCTAATCAGATCCTGAACACCAGGATCCGCTTCAGCATAGAGTGCTAAACGCTTATCTAAGGCTAGTTCAGTCTCTTGGAGTGTATTTAATAACTGCTGGTAGCGAGAGGATTGACTCAACCGAGAAGAAATCAAGGCTGTTTGAGGATCGGCTGAGAGTTGTCCTTGTAGGGTATCGTATTGAGCCTGAACCTCAAGCAGTTGATTATCAACCTCAGCTTTAGCCTGCTCAATCTCTCTAAGGGAGTTGGCTACTGTCAAAGCTTCTTGCTCAGGATTTATCAGGCTTTCTGCTTCACGAAATTGTTGTAGGTCTTGACGCGACAAGGTAAGGTTTTCCTGAACCCCAGCAATTTGCTGATTTACGAGCGCTAAACCTCTCTTTAGCCGCTGCGCCTGCTGATCTTCATTATAATCTAAATAAACCTCTCCCAACGTTTCTAAAAAAGCTTGTACAACCAGCGGATCGTTGGCCTTGAAGCTTGCCTCAAAAATTCGTGTTTCTGTTTTGTCTTCAACTACTTGAGAAAGCTGGAGAGCATCTTGAGTCTTGTCAACGCAGCTAGACTTTGTTGACAAATCACCACAAAACTTAGGATGATCTACCAGCATTCTATCAACGACTTGCTGGACAAATGTTGTACTACGCATCAAATTGAGCTGTGTGGCATAGTCCGCTTGAGATCCCGATAAGCGCCCCACTTGTTCTTCAGTGATGTCAACTGTCTCGCGATAATTGGGCTCGACCAAAAGCTGCATCGAGCTTTCATAGACAGGTTCTTCTTTAAGGGCTGAAACAGCAGCAATTCCTACTGCCCCCGTGACGGCACCACCTATCCAGATGAATCGTCGCATTAGGACACTAAAAAGCTGCCCATAGCCGAATTCTGGTTCGTTTACAGCGATAGATGCTTGGTTCATCATCATACCTTGACGTAATTATCAATCATTAGACTTAGCTCAGCCAGCCGCTCTGCATCGTTTAATAAAGCATCCTCTTCACTCGAACGCTGAGCAAAAAAGTCTTTAATCACATTAGTGACTCGTTCAAAGAACACATCCTCAGTAAAATTCTCAAGAACATGTTCTCGAATCTGGCTATAGTTCCATTGGATAGTGCTGAACTCAATCAGAGCTTGATGCAACGCTTCTGGAGACTGACGATTAAAAAAGACCCCTGTTTTTCCAGGAATTTGAGTATCCAAAACACCTCCAGCCCCGTATGAAATTACAGGGGTTCCACTAGCATTTGCCTCAATGGGGACAAGTCCATAATCTTCTAGAGCTGCTACAATGACAGCCTTTGCCCGAGACATTAGCTGCTTGCGTTCATCATCACTGATATGCCCGAGAAAGATAATGTTCGGCAGTGCCATAGCTTCTAGCCTTTCTCTTTCTGGGCCATCGCCCATGATGATAAGCGGCCATCCTAGCCAGTTAAATGCTTCGATAACAACATCTACTCTCTTATAACCAAGTAACCGGGATGAAATCAGGTAGAAATCATCTTTTTTATCAGAGAACTGAAATCTCTCTATATCGATGGGATAGTTGACAGTAATGGCTGGCTGGTTATATATCTTGCGAATGCGTTGAGCTACGGTAGTTGAGTTAGAGATATACAAATCTGGCTTTTTGGCATGGGCTAAATCAAACTGCTGTAGCTTTTGGAAGATAGGTTTAATAATAGGTAGTAAAGCTTTGTAATCTTGATATTGCTCGATATAGGTGCGTGTATCCCATAGAAAGCGAGTAATGTTATGGCAAAAACAGATGTGATAGGCATGAGGATGCTTAACGACTGATTTTGCAAAACTTGTTGTGCTACTGATAATCAAATCATACTGCTGCAAATCTAAGGCTTCAAATGCAGAAAAATAAAATGGTGCGAGCAGTCTAAAGTTTTGCTTTGCCCCTGGGATAGCCTGTAATTTAGTTGTGTGGACCGATCGATTCCCTACATCAATAGTATCTTTAGGACTATACAACGAAGTATAAATATCAGCTTCAGGAAATCTCTTGCAAAGAAGCTCAAACACTCGTTCAGCCCCACCCTTCTGGGTAAGATAATCATGAACTAAAGCGATTTTCATCGTCAACGTACTCTTTAATAGCTGAATTATTCTTGGGAACAGGTAAGTTGCACACTTATAATCAATTTAAAGTTAGATATAATAAGGTTTTATCATAAGCAGAAAGGATCAAACTAAAGGTAGAAAAATATCCTTATTGAGTAACTGAATGAGCTATTTGAGTTCAAGTTTGATTTGAGAATCTTCGTTTTTTGCTTATTACCGGATTTAACCTATGTTTCTCACTAACATCGATTATTGACTTTGAATCGTTAGTCTTTAGACTGCTTTAATCAGGATCTGCGCCACCTAATTTTGATCGAGATGCTTATAGCTTATGCGGATATTCTTTAGCTATCTAAAGAATAGAAACAACTTACAGAAAACCTGACCACTAGATTGAAATCTTTAGAAGTCTCTTTGGCTGGACCTAGCGTTAATACCCTATCTAATCAATACTTCTTGATTTAATCTATCTTTCAGGATAATTCGAATGTGTTTTTAGGTTTAGGAATTAGCCATAAAAGTGATTTTTAAAACACTGATTAAATACCTGAATGTGGTTCCTATAGACCAAATAGACGAAGGATATTTAGACCAAAGTTTAACGGAGCAACGATTGTTCCAAATGTATCGCCTGTACGGGCTAACCCAGAACGTTGCACAATTACTGTGTCATTGGGACGTAGCGATGGATTAACAGCTTCACTTACTCCTTGAGTAAAGTCAACTTCAATCTCTCTTTCAGATGCCGTACCGTTGGGGTTTAATCTTACCAGGCTCACTGTTCCTGTTTTGGCACGATTATTAAATCCACCAGCTGCCAATATCGCCTGATTTAGAGGAGTGTTAGGCGGTACCTGAATATTACCAGGCGAGCCTACTTCACCAACTACGTTGACTGAAATCTGATCGGGAGAGAAGCTAGCTGTTGCTAGCTCGGTAACCTCATCTGCACTGAGGGTTTGTGCTGTGGGGATGATAATACGATCCCCATCTTGCAATTGCAGATCCTCGCTGAGGTCACCTTCTTTTAAGAGTTCCCATAGATTAATCGGAATAGTTTGAAATTGAGTCTGCTTTCCCTGACTATTGCTCAATAAGATAACACCAGGTTGTTGCACATTGGATATAGACGAAAGTCGACGTTTTATCTCAATCTGACGAATATCAGCAAGTTGTGTGATGCCGTCTGCTAACTCAATGGCTTGGGTGAGGGTCGGCATATTGGCGGTTGAGTTATTGGAGTCGTTCTCAACTGTGACCTGGTATGCGCCTGGACGATTAACTTCACCTGCGATCGCAATCTGGATAGGTCGAATTCCCAACACACTCAATGTTACGCGGGGGCGTCGCACGTAGGGCTCAAGGCTCTGCTCGATTTCTGCGGTTGCTTGCTGTAACGATAGACCTTCTACAGCCACAGCACCCACTATCGGAATGTTTAAGCTGCCACCAGACAGTACGCGAAATTCACCACTATAGTCAGGAATATTGAACACATCTACCCGCAAATAATCTCCAACACCCAGAATGTAAGTGTCTCCTACTAAGGGAGTAGCCTCGGTTAGTGTAGATGGGGCTGGCAGCACAGGTAGGCTGGGTTCGGCAGGTAGGGAGCTTGCAGGAACTGACTGAGCATGAGCAGCATGATGACTGGCGGCATGCCCTATTGTTAGTGCTACTAAGAACAAAGTAAGCCCAGTCAACTTAGCTGAAAACGTCCTCCTAACAAGAGCTAGCAATATAATTGAGCCTTTTTTTTGCATAGTGGCTGATGATGAAAGACAAAATATTCAAAATTTATGGCAGCCCCAAGGGACATAGCAATACTGCTACGTCAAACAACTCTTTTTTGCAGGGAAATCATCTCGAAGCCTCGCTAACGCAAGATTTTACATCTCTGTTAGCAATTGTCCTATGGCTCCTATGTCTCCTTTAGCTGTCTAATAATGCAACAGATGCTTGGCAGACCAAGCTGAACCGGTAGCCATCAGAGACGGGTACACATCGCTATCAATAAAAGACGAAACAAGAGTTACTTTCTGTAAATTAAAAAACCTGTCATTCTTAGCACTGTTCTATTTGAGAATAAAACGATGCCTGATAATGGAAAAACAGCTAACCCTTGATGATACTCACTGAACCAGCGGTGAATACCACCTAAAACTAAACCACTAGAAGCTGTTTGTGAAACTATGCCCATTCGTTCACGCGTATCAAGAGTAGTCCGGATATAATCTCCTGGGATTAGAGAATCCTGTGATATTTTAACTACAAAATAACGCTACACGTGTTCTGTTCGCTTAGATATAGGCTATCACCTTAAATCTCAAAAATATTGATATCATCTCTGGCTTCACGGAGTGTTTAAACATCATTTAACCAGGCGCTTTGAGTTAAGAGAACTGGTCCAGTTTTGCATCCATATAAATACGTAAATCAGCCTAAATATAGTTTAGAACTACAGTAGTATTCTCTCCGATTCGCCCATGCAACCAGGGTTTAATCGCATTTGTTATGATTCTCTCATAGATATTTTGGGCGATCTCGACTATGCCTTAAAAGACTGGACTTTTGGATACCTAACAACTAGATAAAACGTCCAGAATTAGTAGTTTCAGACAAGCACTTACGACCTTTGGAGAAACAAAAGACAATATCCGTACTTACTAACAAGACTTTAGTCTATAACTTTGCTTTCACAGAAACCATTTGCTCAGTCTATTGTCATTTAATAATGTCTCAGATTCTCATTTGTGTTCGGTTGAGGCTAACAACAAATGTATCGATCAAGAGACTCGGTTAACTGAAACCCCTGAATTTCTTTCAGGGGTTTTTTATTATTAGAGGTTTGGGTGTATTTACGTAGTGGTGAACTCTGAGCTGCGGGTACAAAGGTGCCTGTCTTGGCTGCCGTACCGATAAACTCAATAAGGCTCAATTGCGATGATACGAATATGCAGGTTTTGTGGTGTCTCCATGGAAATTTACAACAGCCTACCGCGTGGCATGACCTAGTCCAATCGCTCAAACCGGCTCACCCAAAGCTGCAGATACAGCTAGTTGATTTGTGGGAGACCTTGCACCCATCCAGCAGGCAGTATGCCAGAAGATTTTGTTCTAGCGTGCAGCGTTCATCAGCAGCAAACCAGGATAGACGTCATTATTTATTAGGATATTCCTTGGGAGGGCGGCTGGCTTGGCGCACCCTGATCGCTGACCCGAGCATGTGGGCTGGTGCGGTCATTGTCAGTGCAGGAATCGGATTGAACAACGAATTGCAAAAAGAACGGTGTTTGCAGCGCGATCGCATCTGGGCCAACCGTTTCTTAACAGAACCCTGGGATGCCCTACTAGCTGAGTGGGATGCTCTGCCCGTATTCTGCGGATATCCCTGCACAATCCCGCGTCCCGAGTCAGACTTTGACCGGCAAAAAATCGCAACAGCATTTGAGGTTTACTCCAAAGGACATATGGATGACCTCATGCCTCACCTTCAGACGCTATCGGTGCCCATCACCTATGTCACAGGCAGCGACGATCGGCGCTACTGCCAGCTGGGGCGTACCCTAGCGCAGCAATGTCCCACCCTCACCCATGTTCAAATTGATAATGCGGGGCATCGCGTCCCGTGGGAGCAGCCTCAGGCGTTCACAGATGTACTGCTAGAAATGCTGCTCTCATAGTTCAGCAAACTCCGCCCTGGGTTAGAAATTTTTCAGATTGGGGCCACAATCACCCAAATCACCATTACTTTTTCTAATAAACTTAGTTACACTTTTTAATATAGGTATATAAAACTCAATCTTTACAATCGATTTCTAGCTATGGCAATCAACTTCTCCCCAGTTTCTATATTCAAGCCCAACGTCAGCCTAAACCAGGCAGCACAGACCACTCTGGCCATCGTCAGAGTTACCGTTGGCATCATGATGGTTCACAATGGCCTCGATAAGCTTGCCAATATCGAAAGCTTTGCTCAGGCTTATGTTGCTTACATCGGTCTGCCTTTCCCCATTTTCTTCAGCTACATCGCAGCTTTCACTGAGCTGATTGGTGCTCCTCTCGTGGCCTTTGGTTTGCTGACTCGCCCTGCAGCATTTGGGCTATTCGGCACCATGTGTGTGGCCATGTACCATCACATCAAAGTAGCGGGGATTAGTCTGCCATACCTAGAGCTATCTGCTATCTACGCGTCGATCTTTTTGTTCTTCACCATCAACGGTGCCGGACTGTTTTCCATTGATGCTCTGATTACCCAGTGGTTAAGTACCAATGCGCTTTCTAGCAAGGCCAAGCAAATCATGAAGCTAGAGAAGAGCTTCGAGGCATCGGCTACAGAGCAGACGGTTGCCAAGTAGGGCCAAGCCGCACTTATCGGGGGCTGTTCCGACACCGGAGCAGCCTTTTTTTATTGAGAAGACCGCAGTCCCTGAAAGTCAAACAGGTCGGAATCGGCTAGCTGAGACGGCGATACGTTTTGAATACTGCGAAACAGGCTTTCCGTACGGCCAGGAAACTCCGCTTCCCACTGGTGTAGCATCTGCTTAATGTTGGCCCGCTGCAAATTTTCTTGAGAACCGCATAGATTACACGGAATGATTGGAAAACCACGATAGCGAGCGTAGCGAATAATGTCATTTTCTGGGCAATAAGCCAGCGGACGAATGACAATATGCTTGCCGTCATCCGTTCGTAATTTTGGGGGCATTGCCTTTAGCCGCCCGCCATAAAACATATTTAAAAATAGGGTCTCGACAATATCATCGCGGTGATGTCCCAGAGCAATTTTAGTCGCACCTTCTTCGCTAGCGACTCTATATAAAATGCCGCGTCGCAGTCGAGAGCACAGACCGCACATAGTTTTTCCTTCAGGAATGATGCGAGTAACCGTGCTGTAGGTGTCTTCCTCAACGATACGGTAGGAAACACCGACAGAGTCCAAATAGTTGGGCAGCGTATGCTCTGGAAAATCGGGCTGCTTTTGATCCAGATTGACCGCCAGCAGCTCAAAGTCAATGGGGGCACTCCGCTGTAGCGACATCAGCAGAGACAGCATGGTGTAGGAGTCTTTGCCGCCCGACAGACACACCATTACCTTGTCGCCAGCTTCGATCATGCCGTAGTCGTAAATGGCTTTACCCACCAGACCGCGCAGACGGGCTTCTAGCTTTTTAGCATTTTTAGACGGTAGGGTGGCGACCATAGAGGTGGCTTAAAGGCTGTTGCATAAAGACTACAGTCTGCCATTTTACGCTATCGCCCCAGGGTAGATACTGATTTCTATTAAAGAAATAGTTTAGGATGGGTCCTTATATTCATGGTCGGCCATGCTTAAAATCGGCAAGTTAACAGCTAAAGGAGATATCGTATGTGCGGCATTGTAGGTTACATCGGCACTCGAGCTGCTAGCAATATTTTGGTTGAGGGTCTACGCAAGCTGGAGTATCGCGGCTACGATTCAGCCGGGGTGGCTACCATTAGCGAAGGCCAGCTCAATCGGGTCAGAGCCAAGGGCAAGCTGCAGAATCTACAGACTAAGCTAGACGGTCTCGAAGATCCGGCTCGTCTGGGCATCGGTCATACCCGCTGGGCCACCCATGGTAAACCTGAAGAGCACAACGCTCACCCCCATACGGACAGCAGTGGTCGCATCGCGGTAGTACAAAACGGCATCGTTGAAAACTACCGCGAGCTGCGCGAAGAGCTAATTGCCAAGGGGTATGAGTTTAAGTCAGAAACCGACACTGAGGTGATTCCTCATCTGATCGCGGACTATCTGGCTGAGGGCGTAGAGGGTCCGCTAGAGCGCGATTCAACGCTGTTGGAAGCTGTGCGTCAGGTGGTGAATATATTAGACGGGGCGTTTGCTCTAGCGATTGTCAGCGCTGATTTTCCAGATGAGCTAATTGTGGTGCGTCAGCAGGCTCCCTTAGCCATTGGCTTTGGTCAGGGTGAGTTTTTCTGTGCCTCAGATACCCCGGCAATTGTGGCCCACACCCGCGCCGTCTTACCGCTTGAAAATGGCGAGCTGGCCATGCTCACTCCTTTGGGGGCAGGGATTTACGACTTTACGGGCCGACGGCTGAAAAAGCATCCCATCACCCTCACCATGAGCCCCACCATGGTGGAAAAGCAGGGTTTCAAGCACTTTATGCTCAAGGAAATCCACGAGCAGCCCGGTGTGGTGCGCGCCAGCCTGGAAACCTATTTAGACAGCGACTGGACACCCGAGAGCGAAAGTTCTCCGATTAAGTTGGGACTAGACGCTAGTTTGCTAAAGGACTTGAACCATGTGCAAATTTTGGCCTGTGGGACCAGCTGGCATGCAAGTCTGGTGGGTAAGCATTTGTTAGAGCATCTGGCGGGTATTCCGACAGTAGTCCATTACGCATCAGAATTTCGATATTCTCCGACACCGCTGATTGCCAATGCGCTAACTATTGGTGTCACCCAGTCGGGAGAGACTGCAGATACTCTCGCAGCGCTGGAGATGGAGCAAACCCGACGGACGGCCAAGGAAGGCGCGTTTGCTCCTCGGATGCTGGGGATTACCAACCGTCCTGAAAGTTCTCTTGGTCGGATGGTGCCGAATATCTTAGCAACCCATGCGGGGATCGAGATTGGTGTAGCGGCGACAAAAACATTTGTGGCCCAGCTGATGACCTTTTACTTTCTCTCTTTGGAGCTAGCCTATCAGCGAAAGATGCTTTCAGGAGAGAGACTAGCAGAGATTATTGAGGGAATGCGTCAGCTGCCCAACCATATGGAACAGGTAATTGCTCAGCAGGAAGGCTATACAGAAGAACTAGCCCACGAATTTACGGAAACCCAGGACTTTATCTTTATCGGTCGCGGGGTAAACTATCCGATTGCTCTAGAAGGTGCGCTTAAGCTGAAAGAGATTAGCTATATCCATGCGGAAGGCTATCCTGCAGGTGAGATGAAGCATGGACCGATTGCGCTATTGGATGCCAGGGTGCCAGTGGTTGCGATCTCAGTTCCCGGCTCCGTCTACGATAAAGTTCTCTCCAATGCTCAAGAAGCCAAAGCCCGCGACGCTCAGCTGATTGGTGTAGCTCCGGCCAACGATCCTGAAGCAGAACACACGTTTGATACGTTGCTGCCAGTGCCCATCGTCGATGAGCTGTTGTCGCCGATGCTAACCGTGATACCACTCCAGCTGTTGTCGTATCATATTGCTGCCCGTCGCGGTCTTGACGTAGACCAGCCTCGTAACCTGGCAAAGTCTGTAACCGTTGAGTAAAAGACATTATTACCAGTTATATAACAACAATATAACGTCGCTCACCCGAAAATAAAGCCTATACCAGCATCGATCCGTCGCGATTAGGTGCTGGTATTTTAGTCTCAACAATGCCCAGTCTCAACGTACCGATACAGGCATTTGTCAGGAGGAGGAGTATAACCGTACAGTCGCCTAATGGCTCACTCTCTGAGATTGTTACGTTTGCATTGGATGACCTGGGAGATAGTGGCAACAATCATAACCTTTGTCTAGATGTAGCAGAGTTTGCAACGTTTTTGTTACAAACTCTGCTGGCACCGATTGAGCCTTTAAGCTCATCTGTAATATTGGCATAAGGTTTTAGAAACTTGGTCTATCCTGAAAAAATAGACCTAAGACTAGTTGACGCAACGGTGTTTCATACAGGCCCATATCGAGTAAGGTTTGTCCCTTTACGCTATGTCTACCGAAAGTTTAAGTCCCCAGCCTCCGCTTGACCCAGCATCTGAAGTCCCCACTGAGTCATCAACCCAGCCTAAGGTTCCTAGTCAATCAGCCTTTCCAGGCTGGCGAAAGAAGGCAAACAAACCTCTATGGCCAGCAGTCGTTCTAGCCATGCTGGTAGTAGCCGGGTTGGTTGGTTTGAGAATTTATCGAAAATTGACGGCAGCTACCCTATCGGAAGCAACAGAGGAAGCGGTCATTGCCCAAGCTCGTTTGCCAGTACGAGTGCTCAGGGCCCAGAAAGGACCAATCCAGGGATGGATATTTGATGAAGGATCCGTCTGGCCAATCAGACGGCGGATACTTAATTTTCAAGACAGCGGCGATATTACCTACGTAGCTAAAATCGATGGCGTGGAACTGCGGGAGGGAGATTTTGTCTCTCAGGGGCAGCTGCTGGCAACCATCGACGCTCGCAGACAGGAATCGAGCATCGATACCGCAGTCGCCGATATCCAGGTTTCAGAAACCCAGCTAAACCAGTCCAGGGCCAGTTTATTACAATCCCAGGCAAATCTAGAAAAAGCCAAGTCTGACCTGACTTTGGCTGAAACTGAGTTACGCCGCTATGAGAATTTATTTAACCAGGGAGCGGTGTCAGAAAGCGATCGCGACGCCTATATCAACCGAGTAGACCAGGCAGCGGCGGCGCTTAAAACCGCCGAGCAGGATGTTCGCTCGGCGGCGGAGAGTATTCGCTCTTCCGAAGCAGGGGTCAATGCGTCAGTGGCCCGACTTAATCAGAATGCCGTTGACCTAGAAGACACTCAGCTGGTCTCTCCCCTTGATGGTGTGGTGGCCTACATCAACATTCGAGAGGGGGAGTATTGGAGTACCCAATATCTCAATACGGGCAGCCCCCAAGATTTGATTGAATCTGCGCCAATTGTGGTGGTTGATCCTCAATCCTTTGAAGTAGAGATTGAACTACAGGCGGGTGAAGCAGGAGAGATTAATCCAGGGCAGCGAGCCTATGTGGTCTTAGAAGAAGAGGTCAGTGCGCTACAGGCCGCTGGAGCTAACTCCCAGGGATTATTGGATGTTGCCAGACAGCGCGGCAGCGGTGGTCGAGTATTTGCGGTTAGCCCCTCCCAAACCCCCGGCAGTCGCGGCACCGAAATCACCATTCGCGACCTGGAACTAGTCGGCAATCTAAAAGTAGGGGGTCGGGTTTACGTATGGATTGAAGTGGCCAGCGATAACGATGCGGTCGTTTTGCCCCTTGGTGCGGTGGTCTCTAGAAATCAGCAATATTATGTTTTTGTGGTCAATGAAGTCGACGGCACGGTTCAACAGCGCCGGGTGACCGGTGGGATTGAAGGGCTATCTGGCGTGGAAATTCTCTCCGGTGTGGAACCGGGTGAGCTGGTGGTGACCGAAGGCCAAAACCGTCTGGTCGATGGCACCCCTGTCGAGATTGTTGACCGGAACTAATTCACTATGCAAATTGACGAGCGTGCAATTGCGGCGCCTGACACTGAGAAGGGTTCTGGTACAATTCCCGCCTGGATGGAGTTCTTCTTTACCCGTCAGATCTTTGCCATTCTCCTCTGCTTTATGCTGGTGATGGGGGGCCTGATGGGCTATTTCTCTATGGTAAAAGAGGGCGATCCAGAAATTAAAATTGCCCGGGCCATGATCACCACCACCTGGGGTGGCACCGATGCGGAAACCATCGAAAATCAGGTTACCGACAAACTAGAAGAAGAAATCAAAAGTCTCCAGGGTCTAGACGACTTTACCAGTGCCACCTTTAATTCGTTTTCTATTATTAATGTTGCCTTTAAGGCCGAGGCCCCCGTTGCTGAATCGATTCAAGAACTACGGGGCAAAGTAGACGACGGTGAATCTGAACTGCCCGCCGAATCCACCGGGCGAGAGAAACCTAACTTTGAACAGCTCTCCCAGCAGGATTCACCGGTCTTAACCCTGGCGCTAACTGGAGAAGGACTGGATATTGGCTTACTCAGTCAGGCTTCAGAAGATTTGCAAGAGCGGCTGGAATCTGTTCAAAACGTTCGGGAGGTGAATCTGGGTGGTCAGCGGGACGAAGTGATCCACGTGCAAATGATTCCCAGTCGGTTAACCACCCTAGGGATTTCGGCCACCCAGGTACGTGATGCGATCCAGGGTGGGAATATTGACCGTTCCTGGGACCTGGTGCGCGATGACGAAATTGGAGCCCAGGTGCGGCTGTATGGCCGTTTTCGCACCCTAGAAGATTTAGAAAATCTGCCGGTGGCCCGCTTAGATGAAAATCGCGTGGTGTTGCTCTCAGAAGTGGCCGATGTTTACCAGGGTTTGGAGAGAGAAACCCAGCGGGCGTTTATCAGCTGGGAAGGCAGTGAGTTTAGCCCCACCATCAACCTGGAGGTGGTCAAAGTTGCTGGAAGTGACACCATTCAGGTGATCGATGATGTTCTAGCAGAAATGGAGCTGGTGAAAAATGATCCCAGTATCTGGCTCTATGGCATGGACTATCGGGTACTCACTAATGACGCTAATTCCATTCGCAACGATTTAGCAAATTTGGGTAGCAACGTCCTCCAGGCATCGCTGTTGGTGTTTGCAATTTTGTTTGTTGCCCTGACCTGGCGAGAGGCACTGATTGCCGGTTTAGCCATTCCCATGACTTTTGCTGGGGTGCTATTTATCCTATGGATGCTGGGCTATACCCTTAATACCATGGTCACCGTGGGCATGATCCTGGCATTAGGACTACTGGTAGATGTGTTTATCCTGATGCTGGAGGGGCTGCATGATGGCATTTTTGTCCAGGGTTTGAGCTGGCCCAAAGCGGCCATTAAAACTGTCCAGACCTATGCATCGCCTGCTTTCACCGGGCAGCTCACCACCATTTTGGCCATGGCTCCACTGATGGCCATCTCCGGTACCCTGGGTAAATATATTCGTCTAATTCCCATTAGTGCCATTACTTGCTTGGTGATGAGCTATGCCCTGGCGCTGTTGGTGGTGGTGCCTCTCTCTAGGTTTCTCCTGGGAAATCAGAGCAACAGCGGCGAGTCTAAAACCTATGTTGATAGGCTCACAGAAACGGTCTCTGAGAATTTTTCTCAGTGGAGTTTACGCATGACGGTATCCAATCGTCATGTGGCTCGTTTGTGGACGGCAGGTGCGATCGCACTATTTGTCTGTGCCGTTATTTTATTTAGTCAGCTCCCCAGCTCTCTGTTTGCGGTTGCCGATGATAACAAACTCAGCCTTAATGTAGAGCTGCCGCCAGCCGCTACCCTAGAAACCTCTCAAGAGGTTGCAGATCGGATGGGTGAAATGGTGCGCAACTACAGCGACCCCAATGGAGAGAAGGTGTTTGAAAGTGTGGTGAAACTGGTGGGGCAGCGCAGTAACCTGGTGGCCTCCAGTGAAATCAAACCGGGTAATGCTGATTACTTTGCCGGTCTGTCGGCAGTCTTTGTAGACCGTAACCAGCGAGCACGAGATTCATTTGAATATGCTTACGATCTCAAAGTTGAACTAGAAAGAGACATTATCCGTAACTATCCAGGGGCGGTGCTAAGTACAGGTTTTCCCCTTTCAGGTGGTGGCACTGATCCGATTGCAATCGAGATTTTTGGCGATGACCTACAAACCCTAAGGGAAATTTCTAGCCAGGTGCAACAGTCTTTACGAGAAATTCCAGGCACCATGGATGTCAGGGATGACCTGGGTAATCTGCGAGAAGATTATAAGCTTGTACCTAAGCGAGAGGCCCTCAACTTCTATGGCATTAGCCAGGACGAAGTGGGACTGCAGGGCCGCTATTTGATGATCGACAACGATGTGGGTGACTATGCCCTCGGCAGTGGTGAAGAAGATCTCGAAATTCGCCTAAGTACTCAATGGCCGTCTCAACAGGGAAAGGTTGGTGGTCCCTCTCGCCTGGATGAATTTGCCACCATGCGATTTATCAATTCCGATGGTGAGGCCATATCGCCAGATGCTCTGTTAGAAGAGGTGCCGGGGGCTGTGCCACTGGCCATTACCCATCGCGACACCCGGCGTAGTGTGACGGTGCTGGCGAAGGTAATTCCAGGGCAAGACTTCTATGACTCTGAAATCTTAGCTGAGCTAACACCGAAGCTAGATGCGATGCAGTACGACCCAGCTGATGAGGAGAATTCTGACCGCTGGCCTCGCGGATACTCTTATCGCTTTGGGGGGGATGCGGATACCAGTAGTGAAACATTTGGCTCGGCAGGGCAGATGCTAGTGGTGGCCATATTCCTGGTGTTTGCGGTGCTAGTATTGCAGTTTGGTTCCTACACACAGCCGTTGATTATTATTCTCACCATTCCCTTTGCGTTAATTGGTACGCTGTTTGGGTTCTTCCTTCTGAATCTGTCATTCTCTTTCCCAGCCATGATTGGTGTGATTGCGCTGGTGGGAATTGTGGTGAATGATGCGATTGTGATGGTAGAGACAATGAATGAGCGGCGCAAAGAAGGGTTGGATGTACGCCACGCAGCAGCGGCGGGGGCCAGCGATCGGTTAAGACCGATTTTGACGACATCGCTAACGACGATTATTGGTCTTTTACCATTGGCGTTTAGTGATGCCCAGTGGTTTCCGCTATGTATGGCGATTATTTTTGGATTGTTGTCGGCGACGTTGATTGCACTGCTGGTGGTGCCAGGGTTGTATTTGCAGCTAACACCAAACAATTCTAAAGCTGTGTCGTGACTATCCTGCTGTATTCCACAGGGCGAAAGCACGCCTCATTCATTTTCTAGATAGAATGGTGGTTAGTTTCTGATCTGGCAAGTGAAGGGGTAAACCTAAATGGTACAAGCACCATCTAAAACGCTGACCTTGGCGGAGTTTTTACAACTGCCAGAGACGAAGCCTGCCAGTGAATATATTGATGGCCACATTATTCGAAAAACGATACCCCAAGGGAAACATAGCGTTATTCAAGGTGAACTTGTGCCTGCTATCAATGGGGTAGTTAAGTCTAAGCGTATTGCGCGTGCATTTCCTGAGCTACGCTGTACGTTTGGTGGTCGGTCAGCGGTGCCTGATATTGCTGTTTTTCTTTGGGACCGGATTCCCCGTGATGAGAATGGAGAGGTTGCTAATACGTTTCCGGCTGCGCCGGATTGGACGATTGAAATCTTATCGCCTGATCAAAGCCAAACCAGGGTCACGAAGAATATTTTGCACTGTTTGCGACATGGAACTGAGGTGGGTTGGTTGATTGATCCGGGTGAGCAAACTGTGTTTATTTATCGTCCAAAACAAGAACCTGAAGTGTTGGATATGCCAGAAGATGTTGTTTCTACGCCATCGTTTGCAAGTGAGTTAAAGCTTACGATCGAAGAATTGTTTGCTTGGCTACTGGAGTAAGACTTGAACAGGATCAATGATGGTAGTGAAGAGTTGGTGGCTATCGGATAGCCCCATAAGAGTAATGATATATGTCCAAATCCTAGTAGACTTGATATCTTTCCTTACCCCTGAAGCACTACTCCTGAAGCTGAATACGCAGTTAGCTTGGAAGTGATTGAATATTCAGCCATATGTTCGACTTTAGTCTGTTATGATACAAGACTTTGATGGGTATTTAAACTTAATGGGGCTGCATCTAATAACCTTCGAAAGCAGGAAATACCTCGCTTTTGAAGACCTAAAATCAGCACTAAAGGTGACCACATGGCAAAAATCCATTCTCTCAGAATATCTAATTTTAGAAGTATAAAAGGATTTGAACAGGTTTTTGGGAGTTCTGACTTCATCTGCATAATTGGCAGAGGTGACTCAGGTAAGACGACAATATTAGATGCTATCTCCTATGTTTTATCACCGCATTGGAACTTGTCTATACTGGATACGGATTTTTATGAATGTAATGTAGATGAATCAATTGAGATAGAGGTTTCAGTTTATGATTTGCCTCCAAACTTAATCAGAGAAGATAAATATGGTCTTTATATTCGTGGATTAAATCCAGGTGATTATTCAATTCACGATGAAATTCAAGATGAACATGTGGCGTTACTTACCATAAAACTTTGCGTTAGTAGAGATTTAGAGCCAACGTGGCATGTAGTCAATAGCAGGCAAGAGCCAGTTGAGATTAAGGCGAGAGATAGAGCAAAACTAAATGTCTTCCTCGTTTCAGATTATATTGATAGGCACTTCTCTTGGAACCGGGGCAATCCTTTATACTCTCTACTCAGGCAGGAAGAAGATTGGCAAGATGAACAAGAGAAAAATATTCTAATTGAAGCATTGCGCGAAGCAAAAAATACAGTTGATAATAGCTCTTTCAGTCATTTAAAAAATGTCACAGAAAGAGTGATTGAAAATGCTTTGGAGCTTGGTATAGAAATTGGTTCTGCTTCAACAACTATTGATTCCAGAGACTTCTTGATGAAGGATGGTAAAGTCTGTCTGCATGAGGGAAAAGTGCCCTTCAGACTGAAAGGCAAGGGCTCTAAGAGGCTTATTTCAATTGCTGTACAAACTGAACTTTCTAAAGCAGGGGGAATCATCTTAATAGATGAGATTGAACATGGCTTAGAACCTGATAGAGTTCAACATCTTACCAAAACCTTAAGAGATAATAACCAAGGACAGATCTTTATCACGACTCATTCAAGAGATGTTTTGGTTGAATTAGGTGCGCAGAACTTATTTTTGATGCGTAAGGAAGCCAATAGCTTGCAAAAAATAAGCTCTGATAATGACTTTCAAAAATGTGTTCGTAATAATCCAGAAGCTTTCTTTGCTAAGAGCATTCTGGTTTGTGAAGGGGCTACTGAAATAGGTATCTGTAGAGCATTGAACGACTATAGAATTCAAAAAGGTAAGCAAAGTGCCGCTATCAAAGGGATTCGCTTTGTTGATGGTACTGGCTCGGAACTCGTAAATTATGTACGTAGATTTCAAGAGTTAGGCTACAACACATGCCTTTTTTGCGACTCTGATGACAATAAAGGTGTTAATCCTCAGAAAGATGAACTATCTGAACTAGGAATTACAATAGTAGACTGTTCATCAGATAATTCAATTGAGATGCAATTTTTTGATGATTTGCCTTGGCCTGGTGTTCAGGATCTTGTCAAATATCATTTAAATGAAGCTGAAACCTCTATTGAGTCACTTACAACTAGTTTGCGAACTAAAATTCCGGATCTATCTGAAAACTGGCTGGAAGCAAATTCTGTAAACACTGAAAATGAAGTACATTTTGTAAATGTAAGAGGCCATCTTGGCAAAATCTCCTCAAAAGATACAAAAAAGAAGAAAGCTTGGTTTAAGAGGATTGATCACGGTATTTTTCTCGGAGAGACATGTTGCAAATATCTACAAGCAATGGAAGGAAAGGTGTTGAAGGATGAATTCGAAAAATTGTCGGAGTGGATAAACAATGCTTAATTACGAAGAATTTATCTCAAACTCACATAGCCTATTAATTGCTCCGGCAGGTTTTGGTAAAACTCATACAATCAGTGAGTGCTTAAAGTATACTACTGGCAAACAACTGATTCTTACTCACACTCATGCAGGTGTCGCATCTATAAAGGAAAAAATAAAAAAGGCGAACATACAATCATCTTTCTACAATGTTGAAACGATCACGAGTTTTGCTCAAAAGTATGTATTAGCCTTTTATACAGGTGATGATATCCCTGAGCAAGAAGATTCTAAAAACTACTATCCTTTCATCATTGAGAAAGCCATTAATCTCTTTAAGGCAAAGCTTATTAGAGAGATTATCCAAAATACCTACAATGGTTTATTTGTTGATGAATATCAAGACTGTTCAATAAAACAACACCAACTAGTTTTAGAACTATCAATTTTATTCCCAACTAGAATTTTAGGAGATCACTTACAGGGAATATTTGACTTCACATCTGAGACGCTAGTAGATTTAAGTACCCCAGAGGAGATGGCTAATTTTTGGCATAATCGTTATGCTCTGGAAACTCCTTGGCGCTGGGAAGGAAAAAATCAGACTCTTGGGCAAGACCTAAAGAGCATTAGAGCATTACTTGAAAACCATCAACCTATAGAGTTGGATAGATTTTCCTCTCTTGAAGTCAACATAGGCGATGACATTTATCGCAGAACTCATTACAGTAAAATATTCAATATTTTTAATCAAGAAAATAATCTACTTATCCTAATACCTGATTCTAGCCGCATAGATCTTAGAATTAATTTTATAAAAAGGTTTAAGAATGTATGTTTCTTGATGGAATCCATTGATGAAAAATCTTTCTATATGTTATCAAAAAAGCTCGATAACATAAATCAGGAGAATATGTTCTCAATTCTTCGTGAAGTATCTTTAGAGCTTTTTAATAAGACTGAATTCAATAAGTGGTTTAGTGATTCAGGCGTTAAAAAGAGGAGGATTGAGAACTTTGAAGTGGAAATACAGCCTATAAAACAGAAACTAGAGACTTTAAGGCAACAGCTTTCTTATTCCATTATTGCTAGATTGCTTGAAGACATTAAGAGGCTGCCTGGAATCAAATGTTATAGAAAAGAGCTTTTTTCATCTCTATGTCGTGTTTTGGAGGAGGCAGAAGAAGATAACATATCAGTACACGAAGCTATGCTTAATAAACGCAATACAATTCGTAGAATGGGGCGTAGAGTTTACGGCAGATGTATTGGGACTACATTACTGACAAAAGGTTTAGAGTTTGATGCAGTTTTAATAGTTGATGCTCATAAATTTACATGTCCGAAAAATTTATATGTTGCATTCACTAGAGCATCAAAGAGATTAATAGTTTTTTCAAAGAGTAACCTTTTAGATGCATATGTTTCTACGTGACGATAATGATGACATTCTAGCCAGCCAGGTAGGGTAGGTGTCTAACGCACCACTTCCCTATCCCCTGATGGCCCAATCGATTCGATATTGGCAATAACTTGACCAATATCCTGAGGTGAGGCTCCTGTGGTTAAAATTGCTCGGATCAGCAACTCGATAAATACATAAGCATCACCATTTTCAGTATTCGTAACATACAGTATCTATCCGTTATTTTGATGGCGACTGACTACCAGTACGATACTTTTAAGTAGATTAGAATAGCCAAGAAACCTGAAACTCGTACTAAGCGAATTACAAACGTGCTCAGAAAATAGATAGGAGCAGATATGAGA
>ERZ1740072.64-NODE-64-length-59000-cov-8.855781_pt1 | contig 59000 bp, 46 predicted proteins | sample MGYA00581733_ERZ1740072 | MGnify/ENA primary metagenome ERZ1740072 (study PRJEB43018, sample SAMN04849741) | marine metagenome | isolation source: floating plastic debris | place: Pacific Ocean | collected 2008-08-30 | study: EMG produced TPA metagenomics assembly...
CCGTCGCCATAGATCGGCAGCGGCTTGCCCGCCAGCGCGTTGAGGATGATCACGGGGATCAGCTTTTCGGGGAAATGGTAGGGGCCGTAATTGTTCGAACAGTTGGTCAGCACCACCGGCAGGCCGTAGGTGTGGTGCCAGGCGCGCACCAGGTGGTCGGAGGCGGCCTTGGAGGCCGAATAGGGCGAGCGTGGATCGTAGGGCGTGGTTTCGGTGAACATGCCGGTGTCGCCCAGTGATCCGAACACCTCATCGGTGGAGATGTGGTGAAAGCGGAACGTGTCGGGCTTGCCACGGCCCTCCCAATAGCCGCGGGCGGCCTCGAGCAGGGTGTAGGTGCCCATCACGTTGGTGTCGATAAAGGCGCCGGGCCCGTCGATGGAGCGGTCCACGTGGCTTTCGGCGGCCAGATGCATCACGGCATCGGGGGCGTGATCGCGAAAAACAGTGTCTAACAGAGCTGAATCGCGAATATCGCCCTGCACGAACGTATAGCCGGGCGCGTCGGCCACGCCGGCCACATTGTCGAGGCAGGCCGCATAGGTGAGCGCGTCGAGGTTCACCACCGCGTGGCCGCGCGCAATGGCCAGCCGCACCACGGCCGACCCGATGAACCCGGCGCCGCCGGTCACAAGCAGTTTCATGTGTGATTGCTCCACTCGAAGGGGCTGTCAAAACCGTCCAACGTGGGCAGGGCCCTGTCCTTGTCCGACAGAACAGGGTCTGTGCTGAGCGCCCAGTCGATCCCGCAGCTGTCCCACGCGACCCCGCCATCCGCTTCTGCATCGTAGTAGTCCGAGCATTTGTAGATGATCTCGGTATCCGGTGCCCGCGTGACAAAGCCATGTGCGAAGCCTTCGGGGATCAAGAGCTGCAGCCCGTTGTCAAAGCTCAGCTCATAGCCGACCCATTGGCCATAGGTCGGGCTGCCCTTGCGAATGTCGACGGCCACGTCAAAAAGGCTGCCGCGTCCGCACCGCACAAGCTTGGCCTGCGCATGCGGAGGGGCCTGGAAATGCAATCCGCGCACCGTGCCCGTCGCCTTCGAAAGGGAGTGATTGTCTTGTACGAAATCGGTGGAAATACCCTGTGCGGCCAATGTCTGGCGGTTCCAGCTTTCGCTGAAAAACCCGCGTGGATCCTCAAATCGTCGCGGATGAAGAAGCAGCACTCCGGGCAGAGCTGTTTGGGTGATTTTCACGGCCTGACCTTTGGTTTTGTGCTGCTTTAGCAATCGCGCTTTGGCTTGTCACTCGTGTCCTGGGTCATTGCTTCGGAATTGAGCCATGCATGTGCGGGCCGTGTCAGCGCCATGCACCATTGCACAAGCAGGGAATGTATCGACATCCCCCTGCCTTGCGACAGGTGTCAAATGAGCTCGGTCGGCTCAGTTGCCGAGTTGTGGGGCTGTGTCGGATATCGGCTGGCTGGGGCAGGTGTCGCATTTGCGGTCGCGTGACATCGCCCGCATCAGGGCGAGCGTCACGCCGGTCATGCCGCCCAATATGTAAAACAGACCGATGGTCATATTGCTCATCTCCAGATGCAACCCCAGGACAAGCCCGGTCAGGCTGCCCAGAAGGCTGGAAAGAAGCAATGTGATGACCATCAATGCACCCCCGTGCGACAGGTCGTATGGATGTCCCACTTCACATATAACGTCGCTACGTGAAGGAATGGTTGGGCGTACCCGTACAAGTTGAATTGATATTAAATGGAATACGATGTTCGGCAATGCCCGCGGATCGGACCCTGCACAAATCGGCTAATTCCCGCTTGCCCCGTTGGCGGGCGGGCTGCCTGTCGCCCACCAGAGCGCCAGCACGGTGCCCGCCAGGTACCCGCCCAGATGGGGTTGCCACGCGATGCCACCCTGCTGAGCCACAAGCGCCACAAGGTGCAACAGCACCAGAGCTGCGAAAATGCCTGCTGCCGTCCAGAGCCGGTCCTGCAAGACGTACCTGTATGTGACGACGGCGCCCATGAGCCCGAACACGCTGCCTGATGCGCCGACCATGGATACGGTGCCCGAAGACAGCAGCGCAAAGCTTGCGCCCCCCAGGATGGCAGCGGCTGCCCACACCACCAGAAATCCGCGCGGCCCCATATGGGCAATGACCTGTGGCCCGAGCCACCACAGCGCCAGGGCGTTGCCCAGCATATGCCAGATGCCGACATGCAGGACCGAATAGGTCAGGAACATCAGCCAGGGCTGTGCGTCGTAATTGGGCCGCCAGTCGCGCAGCAGCCCCGGCCAGAACGCGCCATTCTGCACCGAAAGGGAGCGCCAGAGGGGGGAGCCGATCCACCCGGCATCCGCCGCCCGGATGATCAGTTCGGGGGCGCAGATCAGGACCAGCACGCTCCAGACCAGGAGGCCGGCATGTGTCTGATCAGGGGTCAAAGGCGTGGTCTGCTGGGTCATGAACGGATCAAGCCTAACGCAGCCCGGGGTCTGGGGGCGAGGGGTCTCAGCGCCGGGCCAGCAGGTCGCGCCGCAGACTGACCCGCAGCAGGCTGTCATCTGCCCGCCCGCTGCTGTCGTCGTCGATAATGCGGTGCTCCAGCCCGACATTCACGCTCCAGTCGCGGGTCAGTTGCCGCTGCACGGCCAGCGACAGCGTCGCAAAACGCCCATCGTCCCCGGCGCCCGTGGCCTTGCGGTCGGTAAAGGAAAACTGCGCATTGAAACCGGTCAGCGCGTTCAGTTGCGTGCGATAGCCCAGAGCGAGGCTGGTCACTTCCTCTTCCGCGTCGTCGGTGCCGGAGCGGATGGTCCGGTCAAATTCTGCCGTGATGGCCCCGTTCGGCAGGTCATAGGCCAGATTGACACCACCCACGGTGGCGATGTCTCCGTCAACCTCACGGGTCAGGCCCAGCGAACCGGTGACCTGCCAGATATCGGTTTCGAACCCCCGCGCGCCGCGCAGCGTATAGCGGGTGCCGTCTTCGGTATCCTCGATATTGGCGCTCAGCCGGAGGCTGCCATTGGGCAGGGTGCGCCGCACGGCGGTGTTGAGCGTATAGGTGTCCTGGCGGCCTTCGCCGGCGCCGAAATCCTCGAAGGTGCTCAGGCGCATATCCACGGTTGCCTGTGTCACCGGGTTGAGATCAAAGCGCAGGCCGAGCCCGGCGCGGAACCGGTCCTCGTCGGTCAGGTCGGGGTCTGTGGTGTCGCTGAACCGCAGCCCTGTGAACCCGGCGGACAGGGTGATCCCGAAGGGCGCGCGCCGCCGCAACTCGAGCCGCGCGTCAAAGCCGAACTGCCTTTGGGTGCCGCTGGTGTCGAGCAGGTCGAAATCCGCTGTCACCGGGTCGAATTGCAGTTCGGAGGCAAAGACGTCCCGTTCGACATAGAACGCGCTGGCGTCCAGCTGCGCATCCCGGGACTGCCGGGTGTAGCTGAACCGCAGGCTGGGGTCGACGATGCCGGTGGCCAGCTCGCCTTCGGTGGCGCCGTTCACGGTGCGCAGGCCGATATCACCGCTGACGTCGAGCGACTGGATCGGCGTGGCAAAGCGCAACAGAAAGTCGAGCCGTGCCGACAGGTCCGTGGTGCTGCCGGTGTCATCCGTGTCCAGGCTGCGGTTGGTGTTGAATTGCGCGCTGGTCGAGAGCCCGAGGCGCAGGATCGGCCCGTCGTTCTGATCCTGCGCCAGTGCGGCAGAGCCGATCAGCAGGCCCGCACAGGCGCCAAGCAGCCCCGAAAGGCGCGGGGCGTGATATGGCACACTCCGCCCCATGCCGTCGGGATCACTCAAACAGGCGCCGGGTCGGCACAACGATCACATCGCCATCCTGAAGCTCGAGCGTGGCATTGGCGGTCTGCCCCTGAAGCATGGCGTCATAGTTCAGCGGGATCACCGTCTCGACCCCGGTCTTGGGGTCCTGACGCCGCAGCTGAACCCGCTTGGTGGCGGCAAAACTGGAAAAGCCGCCCATCTCGGCAAAGGCCTGCAGCAATGTGGTGCCGGGTTCCATCTCGACCTTGCCGGCGCGTTCCACCTCGCCCAGCATATAGACCGAGATCACCTCCGGTTCGGTCTCGATCGGGATATCCTCGGGGGCCAGCTGTTCGAGCGCCACAAAGACGCTGGGCGGTTCGGTGAAATTCGGGGCCAGTTGCCGGGTCAGTGTGGCCTGCACCGCATTGACCGTCTGACCGGCCGCGCGGATGGAGCCGACAAAGGGGAAATTGATCCGGCCCCTGGGGTCGACAAGGACCGTGCGGTTGAGCGTCTCGTCCTCGATGACCTCGACCCGCAGGATGTCTCCGGCCTGAATGCGGTAGCCTTGCGCCGGTGCAATGGCCGGCATTAGAAGGAAAAGGCCGATCAGCCAAGTGAGAAAGAGCCTGGGGTGGGTCATGTCATCCGCCTTGCGTTTGGTTGAAGCGGGCACGGGGGCCCGACCGCCAAATCTTACAGGTACATACCATACTGTGTGGTTTTGCATAGATCGAACCGCAATATCTTTAGCGCTCCTGACCCTGCATGTCCGGCGGGGCACAGGGTGCGCCCGGCCTGATCAGTTCGCCTGCAAACCGTCCAGGGTTTCCTGCGCGCGGGTCATCTGGGGCAGGGTGCTGTCGGGCCCGGCAATCTCGATCGCGCGTGTCAGCGCCGCGCGGGCGTCCTCGGGGCGCTCAAGCGCTGCATAGGTCATGCCCAGATGGTATTGCACCAGCGGATCGGCCGCCAACGCCTCGGCCGCCGGTTCGAGATAGGTCAGCGCCTCTTCGAAATTGCCCTGCTTGTAGGTGATCCAGCCATATGTATCCTGAAAGGCTGGCACCTCGGTGCCGCGCAGGCGGCGCGCGACAGCGGCGGCACGGTCCTGGCTTTCCTCGTCGTCGCGGAATGCGCTGAGCAGGCTCGCCAGGTTGTTGGCGACGATGATGTTGTTGGTGTTGCGGCTGTAGAGCGCCTCATAGATCGCGATGGCCCCTTCGATATCGCCCTCGCGTTCCAGTTCGCCGGCCTGCAGCAGCAGCAGGCGCGGGGCGCTGTCATTGGCCTGAAGGGCGGCGGTCAGCACCTCACGTGCATCGCCCTGCCGGCCGGTCCGCAACAGTTGAATATACAGCTGGGTGGTGGCCGCGGCAAAGGTCGGATTGGCGGCGATGATGTCGCGCAGGATCTCTTCGGAGGTGTCGGGATTGCCCTCGGCCATATGCAGCGCTGCATCGATCATGCGCAGCTGCGGGTCGTCGGTATTGGCTTCGAGGATTTCGTTCATGTAGGCCCGTGCCTCGTCCACGCGACCATCCCGCAACTGGGTCTGGATCACGTTGGACACGGCCAGGGCATTTTGCCCTCCGGTGCCGGCCTGTTCCTGCAGGATGGCCAGCCCCTCGTCGACCCGGTCCTCTCGCAGGAGCAGGGTGGTGCGCAGCGATTGCAGCAGCTCCGGTGCCCGGGGCTGGTCCTGCAGGCGTTCCACGTCGGCAATGATGCCGCGCACGAGACCCAGAGCGTTGTCGGCAAAGGCAAGCTGCGCCGACTGGGCCAGAATATCGAGATTGGTGGGATGCGCGTTGCGCGCGTCGGCCAGCACGTTGCGGGCCGCGGCCCGGCGGTCGTCGCGCAGCAGGAATTCGGCATATAGCAGCGATTCCCGGATGCCGGCATTTGACACCTCGACCGCCGTGGCCAGCCGCTCGCCTTGCAGTTCGGGGCTGCCGTTGCGCCCATGCGCCTGGGCCAGAAGCAGCAGGATCTCGGTGTCGCGCGGGCTCTGGTCCAGCGCCTGACGCAGGTCGAGGATGGCCTCGCGCGGCTGGTCCCCGTCGATCAGCAGCCGGGCCCGCAGTTTCAGGGCCACGACATTCGTGGCGTCTTCGGTCAGGATCTCCTCGATCAGGGCGCGCCCGCCCACCCGGTTGTTGGTCCGCAACAGCATCTCGGCCAGCGATCCCTTGATCCGGCGGATCTGGTCGCTGGGCTCGGCGTTGTCCACGATGTCCTGCATCTCGGCGATGGCATCTTCGGTCTGGCCGGCCTCAAAGGCATAGGCCGCGCGCAAGGAGCGGTAGAATTCGAGGTTTTCGGGCTGCTCCGCATTGGCGACGATCAAACGTTCGATTTCGGCCGTGGACGCGTCGCGGCCGCGGGTCTGGTCAAGCATCCGGATGACCGTGACGAACCCTGCGGTCTCTCCGGTGTCGTCACCGGCCAGTTCGCGCAGGAAGCCCTCTGCCTTGTCGATGTCCTGCCGCTGCAGATAGAAGGTGATCAGCGATTGCTGCACCTCGCGGTTGTCCGGGAACTGGGTGTACATCTGCCGCAGATGCGCTTCGATCTCGCCGGTTTCCTGCAATGACTCCAGGGCCTGCAGCTTGATGATGTAATAGCGCAGATCCTCGGGCACCTGAGCGATCGCGCCGTCAATATAGGGCAGCGCGGCCGAGGGGCGGTTCGATGACATCGCGTCGACAATCACGACACGACGGCTCAGAAGGTCGTTGGGATCGGCTTCGAGAAGCTGCAGGGCCTGCCGTGCCAGACCTTCGCGCTTGGCCGGTGCGTCGTCCAAAACCGCCTGCCGGTAGTCCAGAGAGACCTCGATGGACTGTGTGATGGCGTCGTCCGGCGCCAGTTCGATCGCGCGCCGGCCCGTGCGTTCGGCCTCGTCCCAGGTCTGGTTCAGAAGCGCGATCCGCGCCATATTCTGGAACGGCTCGGCGAGGTTGGGGGCAACCTCGGACACATAGCGGTACTGGGCATAGGCACCTGCGGGGTCGCCTTGCGCCTCGAGGATGCCGGCCAGCCCCAGGCGTGCGCCCTGATGGTCCTCGACATATTGCAGCACATTGCGAAACTCGACCGCCGCCCGCGCCGGGTCCCCTTCGGCCAGCAGGGCGAGGCCGGACTGGTAGAACTCTTCGGCCTTCTGTTCCTCGTCCACACAGGCGGCGAGAAACAGAGTTGCAACGAAGACAAGAGCGGTCAGAGGGCGATAAAACATGGTGCGACTGTATCTGTAGGGCGTGCGTGTACAATGCAAAAACAACGCAAGGCCCGGGATGATCACATGACTTTGGTTAATGACCCGTGCCGCACAAAACCACACGCACGGTCGACATCAGGGTCCGCAGATCCGTCCGGAAGGACAGCTGGTTGTTGTACCGCGCGTCGTAAAAGGCACGATCGGAAAACGATGTCTTGTTCCGGTCCGAAATCTGCCAGAAGCCGGTGATGCCGGGGCGCAGTTCGTAATAATCCTGGCCGTGATACAGGCTTTTCTGGCTGACCATCATCGGGCGTGGCCCCACCAGCGACATGTCACCGCGCAGCACATTGAAAAGCTGCGGCAGTTCATCGACCGAACTCTTGCGCAGGAACCGTCCAAGCGGCGTGATGCGCGGATCGTCCAGCAGTTTCTGCTTGCAGTTCCACTCCGTACGCAGGGCCGGGTCCTTGTCCAGGCAATCCTCGAGCACCTCGTCGGCGTTATGCACCATGGTGCGCAGCTTCCACATGCTGAAGATCTTGCCGTTCAGCCCGATCCGTTTCTGACGATAGAAGGGGGTGCCACCGTTCCGGGCCACCAGAAGGGCCAGCACGATGATCACGGGCAGGATGACTGGCAGGCTCAGGACAACGAGTGCGACATCGAGGATGCGCTTGGCAAAGCGCCTGTAAAACCCTGTGCGCCGCGTCCGCGCCCTGCGCGGGTGCTGGCGCCCGAAATTTGCGGACGTGATCATATCCGTCATCTGAACATCTTCGGCTGACATGAAAATCTCGGAGCGTTGCAGTCTGTAGTCCCAGGCACGTGGTGATTTACCTGTGGTAAAATCCGGCTTTGGTTCAACCGTTGTAAACTTACTCGGCACAAAAAAATCCCAACCCATTTAACACGCAAAATGACGCAGCTTTTGTTAAAAATTGAATAATGGCAGCGACTCCCTGATATCAGTGTCGTTGCGGATTTGCTATGGATATTTGTCAAAACTGAGCCGTTCATGAGGCTTTGCAGCCAATTTTCGGGCACTTTCGACCAAGGGTTGTGAGTGGTCCCGGCGATAGTTCCAAAATGAGGACAATGTCGCGGATCGGGACGGATTGTACGCCTTATTGCAGTCAGATTTTTCTGTCACCGTCTGCCAGATGATTCTGAACGTGGCTTCAATCGGGTCAGATTGAGGTCTATATGATGTGTAGGAACAAAACCTTGTGCCGGGATGTAGGCGGCTCCGAGGGAGGTATGCGACCTCACGCTTGTAAGGTGATGTACATGACAGGCGGATAGCATGAACACGCTCGAAATATATACGGATCACTTCAAGATGCGTGAGCGGCCCTTCACGCTTGTTCCGGACCCGGATTTTCTGTTCTGGAGCCCGGCCCACAAGCGTGCCTATGCCATTCTCGAATACGGTATCGTCACCCGGGCCCCGATCACGTTGATCACCGGCGATGTGGGCGCGGGCAAGACCACCCTGCTGCACCAGTTGCTGAAGTCCTTCGAAGAAAATGTCAGCATCGGGCTGGTTTCGAACGCGCAGGGCGATCGGGGCGAGCTGTTGCGCTGGGTGATGTCGGCCTTTGAGCAGCCGACCGAACCGGGCGCCAGCTATGTCGACATGTTTGCCGCCTTTCAGGCCTTTCTGATCCAGCAATATGCCGCCGGCCGCCGGTCCATCGTGGTTATCGACGAGGCACAGAATCTCAGCCGTGAAAACCTCGAAGAGCTGCGGATGTTCACCAACATCAATTCCAACAAGGACGAGCTCTTTCAGATCGTGCTCGTGGGTCAGCCCGAGCTGCGCGATATGGTGATGCGCCCCGATCTGTCGCAATTCGCCCAGCGGGTGTCGGCGCATTTTCATCTCACCACGATGGATGCCGAGACGACGGCGCAATATATCCATCACCGGCTCGTCACGGCGGGCGGGGCAGGGGATATCTTTGATGCCGCGGCCTGTCGCGACGTACACGCGCAGTCCGGCGGGATACCGCGGGTCGTTAACCAGCTGTGCGACCTTTGCATGGTCTACGCATTTGCAAGCGGTCATACCAATGTTACGCAGGCGACGGTGCAGCAAGTGTTGGATGATGGTGTGTTTTTCGCGGGTGGTCTCAAACCGGACACCCTGAGACTGGTTGATCCGGTATCGGGAAAGACCTGATGCTGGACCTGAAATTCTATTTCGCGCTCTTTCTCCGGCGGCTGCACTATTTCCTGATCTTCACGGTGGCCGGCACCGCTGTCGGGGTGATGTTTGCCGTGACATTGCCGCCAAGTTACGAGGCCGATGCGCGGCTTGTGGTGGAATCCGAACAGATCCCCGACGAGCTGGCGGCCTCGACCGTGCGCACGGCGGCGCTCGAGCAACTGCAGATCATCGAACAGCGCATCCTGACGCGGGACATCCTGCTCGAGATGGTCAACCGGCTCGATATTTATGCCGATCGCGATGCCCGGTCCGATGAACGGTTGCGCCCGGACCAGATGGTGCAGGATCTCAGATCACGGATCCGGATCCGGACCACCGGGGGCGGGCGGGGCGACAATGCCACGCTGGTGCGTGTCAGCTTTTCGGCGTCCTCGCCCGGTCTGGCGGCGGCGGTGACCAATGAGGTGGTCACGCTGATGCTCGAGGAAAACGTCCGCATGCGGACAGGCGTGTCCGGCCAGACCCTGGAGTTTTTCGAACAGGAGGTGGCCCGGCTCGACGAGGAGCTGACCCGGCGCGGCGCCGAGATCATCCGGTTTCAGGAGGAAAACGCCGAAGCGCTGCCCGACAGCCTGGCGTTTCGGCGCGGACAGCTGACCGCCGCCCAGGAGCGGCTCTTGCAGCTGAGCCGCGAAGAGGCGGCGCTGAATGACAGGCGCGCCGGCATGGTCGCCCTCTTTGAGGCGACGGGCCGGGTCTCGGAAACGGATGCGGCGGGCCGCGCCAGACCGCAATCGGCTGCCGAAGTGCGGCTGCGCGAACTCGAAGCGCGGCTGGTGGCCAGCGGCGCGGTCCTGGCCTTTGACAACCCGCGCATCCGGTCGATCCGGGCCCAGATTGCCGCCCTCGAAGAGCAGATTGCGGAGGAGCGCGCCGCCGCGCAGGCCACACAGGCCGCCGCTGCCGCGGAAGAAGAGGCTGCCGCAGCAGCGCCGACCACATCGCTTTATGACATTCAGCTGTCCGACATCGACAACCAGCTCAAGTTCATCGCCGCCCGCCGCACCGAGCTGGAAGCGGAGATGGCCGCGCTGCGCGAGACCATTCAGGCCACCCCGAACAACGCCATCTATCTCGACACGCTGCAGCGTGATTTTTCCGCCACGCGGCTGCAATATGATCAGGCCGTGGCCAACCGCGCCCGGGCCGAAACCGGCGATATCATCGAAGCCCTGTCCAAGGGCGAGCGGATATCGGTCATCGAACAGGCGGTGCCGCCGGCCGAGCCGACCAGCCCCGACCGGGTCAAGCTGGCCGCAGCCGGTGTGGGCGGTGGCCTGATGGTCGGGCTGGGACTGGTTGTGCTGCTGGAGTTGCTGAATTCCTCGATCCGGCGCCCCCAGGACGTGGTCAGACAGCTCGAGATTACGCCGCTGGGCACGTTGCCCTTTATCCGCACGCGCCGTGACAGGTTTCGGCGCTGGGTGCTGATCCTGTTCGTCGTGGTCGCCGTGGCTGCCGGGTCGGTCGGCACGTTGTGGGCGATCAACGAATACTTCATGCCGCTGGACATCTTTCTGGAGAAGGTCTTGCGTCAACTGCCCAGTGTTGATTTGCCATTCTGATCGCGCTGGCCCGCCAGGAAGGACCCCTGAGCCATGGAAAAAATTCAGTCTGCCATCGCCAAGGCGCGGGCCGAACGCCGGGCCAAGGGGGGTGAGACTACCTCTGCCAGGTTTGTCCACCGCGCATATGCCGGCGAGAGCCGCGAAGACACGGCATGGGACGCCATTCCCCTGATCACGCCGTCCATGAAGCGTCTGCGCGCACAGCGGATCGTCACGCTGGATCGCGGGCGGGACGCCGTCCATTTCGACAAGTTGCGCACCCGGATGATGCAACAGATGCAAGCCAATAACTGGCGCCGCGTGGCGATCACGTCTCCGACCATGCACAGCGGCAAGACCACCATTGCGCTCAACCTGGCATTCAGCCTGTCCCGGCAGGTGCGCAGCCGCGTCATCCTGTCGGAAATGGATCTGCGCAAACCGTCCCTGCGCCAGATATTGCGTGTCGAAACCGAACGGGACTTTGCCGAGGTCATCAACGGCAACGCCTTTTTCGAAGACAATGCCATACGGGTGCGTCAGAACCTGGTGGTGGGGATGTTGCAAAGCCCGTTGAGCCATCCTGCCGAACGGTTGCAGGATGCCCGCCTCAGCGAGACCCTTGATGCGATCGAGGAGAAATACGACCCCACTGTGATGATGTTCGACATGCCGCCATTTCAGGTGAGCGATGATGTCATGGCCTTTGCGGACAAGGTGGATTGCATGATGATCGTGGCCGCCGCGGAGCGCACCAAGATGTCCGAGCTCGATGCCTGCGAACGCGAAGTGTCCAAAGTGTCAAGTGTGCTGGGCGTGGAGATGAACAAGTGCCGCTACGAGGCCGAGGACAATGCCTTTGAATATTACGGGTGACAGGGTCGGGTTGGCCGTTTGAGCAGATTGCGATGATCTCTCGTGGGCGGTCACGGTCTGTGCTTGTTCCGGGGATAGCACTTTAGAATGTCAGGCCACGCAGTGGCCAATGACATGTCTGCTTTGCAATATAATATGTTGTGTGTCTGAAGCGGCTCCAAAGGCTTTCGCATCCTGTCCGGACGTCTGTCCGAGATGCAGCCGTTGTATCCGCGCCGCGGGCTGCGCACCGTGACGTATGGGTCTGTTCACCACAAACCGACGGCAGCCAGCGATGGCGATAAAATGTGCATCTTGCGCCAGAAAGAGCGTGTTTCTGCCGCTTTGGCGGAAATTATGCCCGGCATGTTGAACTGAGTCTCAATTCTTATACGCGCTGTGTGATTTTGCAGATGTACGGGGGCGTTTTGCCTTTGAACTGCCCTGCAAAGATCAATGAAAGAGCACATTTCATGGTTACCAGATCCTTACTAGGCATTTTCACCTTGCTGGCTGACAGGCACCAGAGAGGCAATGGCGATGGCACTGATAATGGCACGAACGGCACCGAGCAGGGTGGCGCAGAACGGTTTGCGGGCCTCTCAGATGAGGCGCAGACAATGAACCCTATTTTCCTCTTTTTGCTGGGATTGGGCGGCGCCTTTGGTATGGGCGGCGGGTCCAAGGCTGCTGCGAATGATGTCGCCGTGCCGGATGGGGTGCCTGATACGCCAGCACCTGACACCGGCGGCACGGACGATCTGCCGGATACCGTGATCGACACAGGATCGGATGACACGCCGGTGCCTGACGATACACCGGCGCCTGACCCGGATGAGGGCACTGACATGCCAGCGCCCGAAACCGACGAGACGGATGATACACCCGATCCCGCCCCCGGGCCCGATGATGTGCCTGATGACACACCTGCACCCGTTCCGGACGACGGTACTGACGTGCCGGCACCTGACACCGGCGGCACCGATGACACGCCGGACACAGGGTCGGACACGGGGACGGATGATACCACACCACCCGACACCGGAAGCGATACGACGCCCGCAACGCCGCCGGTCAGTGGCGAGCCGATCGCGCTTGGCGACGGCAGTGCAGCCGTGACGGTGACAGGTGGCCGGGTGTCGACCCTGGCGGCAGAAGACCATGCCACGGCGCAGTCCATTCGCATTCTCGAAGACCCCGAACACGGGAACCTGACGGTCAACCCCGACAACACGCTGGCCTTGGTCATGACCACCAGTGATTTCACCGGGTCCATGAATTTTCGGTACGAAGTGACGGATGCCGACGGGAATGTTCAGCAATATGACCAGACCCTGACCGTCGAAGCCGGGACCCAGCAGGCCGGCTGGGGGCAGGGGCATCATTACCTGCTCGAGACCGACGAGAATGACGATACGATCGTTGAAACCGGCGATGATCACCGCAAGGTCTTTGTGTCCAACAGCGAAGACGCGTTGAGCCGCGCGGATATCGCGGCCCTCGAAGGGTTGGACGAGAGCGAGATCACCGGACGCTGGTTGGCCGAAAACGGTATGTATGGCGCTGACGAGGAAATGGCGCTGAAGCCCGATGCCGGCATGGATCTGTGGTACAGCGTGACGGGTGAGACGGTTGCGCCAAACTCCAACTGGCTGCTGTTTGAAAAGAATTACACCTACGATGACATCGGGCGTCTTACCACGCGAGGGATGCAGGGCGAGGATGAGCTACATCCGACGCATATCACCTCATGGGGTGAGGGAGAGCAGCCCATCATTCTGTCACAAGTCCGTTCTTTTCAGAGAGACACGGATAACGTTGTGATTTCCGACGTGAATCTGCAAGGCGGTGTTGAGGTCCTCGTGGCCACAAACCTGCTCTTTGAGGATGTGACGGTCGTCCAAAGTGGCTTCAACCTGCAAAACGGAGAGCACATTACCATCCGCGATTCCAGTTTCCACGACATTTTCCTGGAAGACCCGGTGGATGGAGTATCCTGGCACCCTTTCGACAACCGGGAAGCGGGGATTTTTTCCGCCAATACCGAAGGTTTGCTGATAGAAGACACCATTTTTGCCCAGATCGCCTGGGAAGAAGGCTATGATCCGGACGGCAATGGTGATCTGCCGCAGCCTCCAAACGTATTCAGCCACAACCTGTATCTGACCGACAATGTTCTGGATGTCACGTTCCGCGACAATGTCACGACCCATGCCGCATCGTATGGTTTGCAGGCTCGGGGCGGCGCGTTTATCGAAGACAACTTTGTCGGAGAGACCAATGCCGGGATCACCGTGCATGGCGGCAACTTCAGCGGAGACGGATTTTCGGGAAACTATTCGCTCTGGAACGGCAATGTTGTCACATCGTCTTCGTACCACGTGGCCAACCAGATCGGCGCGCTGTCCCGGGGTCTTTTTGACGAGGGCATCGACAGCGCGCTGATCGACAACATCGTGGCACATCTGGCCGATCCGAACGATCCGGAAGACATTGCGCTCAAGGAGTTCAATAACGGCGGTCTCTATATCGAAAACTCCGCGGTCTTCGACAATACCATTGTCTACAACTGGGAGGGTACGCGTGCTTCCAGTTTTGATCTCGAACAGAACATCGATGGCCTGGACACCGACGTGCTGGACGCCACGACCTACAACACCCTGGCCCAGAGCGTTCTGAACGATCCCAACGCCACCGCCGATGACTTGGCCGAATATCTCAAGACCAACGATTTCAACACCGACGAACTGCTGGCCTTCTTTAAGGATGCGTTCGAAGTGGATGTTGCCGAAACGGCGGCGGGCACCACACATACTTTCGTTCCCAATGCCCTGGGCGGGGGTATCCGCTGGGACAACCGTATCAACTGGGACAACAACACCCTGCCGCAGAACGGCGACAGCGTCGATCTCAACGGCAACTGGGTCCACTTTGCTGCCAATGTCGATCTGCAGGACATCACTTTCGGCGATGGTGCGGACCTGAAGGTCACGGCCGGGCGGCTCGACATCGAAGACACCACGACCGTCGGAGACGGCACCGCCACGCTCCATATCGACGATGCCGGCCAGTTCTGGACCAACGGTGTGGCCGCAGGTGATGATCTGGATGTCGATGTGGATGGCGGGCGTTTTGCCAACACGGGCGAGATCTCGGGCGGTGTCTCTTTCGACATTACCGACGGTCAGGTCCTGTTGGCCACGGACGGCGCAGCACTCACGCTGGAGGCGGGTGATGTGCTTGAGATCACCGGCACCCAGGCCAAGGTCGGCTTTGACGGTGAGGATCGGCTTACGGCGGGCCTGTACCTGAAAGAGGGCGCAACGCTCAGTTTCGTGGCAGACGACCAGGGGCTGGAGACAATCGAAGAGTTCCGCTCCGGAGGTCTGGGCGACACGCCGGAGGTCTACTCCAAAGTCGATCTGGGCCAGAGCGGTCTTCAGATAGATGTCACCGAGATTGCCGGCGACATTTCAGACAGCCTGCTGATCGATGTGGATGAATTGCTGGGCACGTTTGACACGATCGCGCTCATTGGTCTTGGCGACCAACAGGACGCCGAGGTGATGATCGACTATGAAAGCGACACCGTATCATTGCGGCTCTTTGCGGATGGCGAGGGCACAGGCGAGACGTTCCTGACCACAGTGGGCGACACCCTGACCCCCGCGATCGCAAGGCCGCTATGGGATGTGCTGACCGACGGCCAGGGGACGTTCGAGGAGGCGGACGAGGAGCCGGAACTGCCCGTCGAGGATCAGGCGCTTTTGCTCTACTAGTCCAGCGCGTGCTCGAAAACGCTGTGCGACGCTTCTGCGTGCGTGTGTGAAGACAAGTGGCCTGACGTGTGCGAAAGCAGAGCGTTCCTTTTGCCACCGGCTCAAGCTTGTTCCGTGGCGGCCCGCTTGCTATGCGTGTTCTGGTGCATGTGTCGTTTAAACAGACCTGATGAATTTTCTTTTTTCTCGATTGGCCGTGCCGCACAGACCAGCTGTCTGGCGCTTCTTTTGGCCAGTGCTCCTGTTGGCTTACGGCATGCGTCTGGCCTTTGCGCACTGGGCTGATGTACCGCTGCACTCGGATGAAATCCATCAATACACCGAACAGGCCTATCGACTTATCCATGGCTATGGGCTCACCCCTTGGGAATATGTGTTTGGCATCCGATCCTGGTTTATTCCGCTCTGCCTGGCGGGGCTTTTGCTGATTGCGGACCTGCTGGGGCTGGATCAGCCACGGGAATACATCTTTTTCCTCAAATCCGTACTCTGCCTGATCAGCCTGAGCCTGCCTGTGGGCATGTACCGGCTGGGCCAGATTTTGTGGAACGAGCAGGCCGCCACCTTCAGCTTTCTGCTGGGCTGTTTCTGGCACCATTTCCTGTATGTGGCGCACAAGCCCATGCCCGGCGTGTTGGCAATGTATGGGCTGGTGTGGCTGGTGGTGTGGATGCTGCAACCCGCCAGCCGTGCGCGTGCGTTCCGGTTCGGGCTGTTGCTGGGTGTGGTCTTTACACTGCGCTACCAGCTTGTGCCGGTTCTGGGCATTTTCTGGCTGGTTGCGCTTTACCGGTTGCGCGGGATGGCGGTGGGGCCGCTTTTGGCGGGCAATGCGGTCGCGCTTGTGTTGGCCGGCGCGCTGGACTGGTATTTCTGGGGCGGCTTCCTGTCGTCATTCATCGACAATTTCCGGCTGAATTTCCTCTATGATGTCGCATCGACCTTCGGCGTGCACGAAACGCTCTATTACGTCAAACGCCTGACGGCTGAAACCGGCGGGCTCATCGCGCTGGGTGCGATTGGCGCGCTCATGCTCTGGCCGCGGATCTGGCCGATCATCCTGGGCCTGGGGCTGGGTTTCCTGGCATTTCACATCCCCGCCCACAAAGAACTGCGCTTTGTCATCTGGCTGTTGCCCTTCGCGATGGTGGGGGTTGCGGTTGTGGCCGCTTGGCTGGCGGCCCGGGCACCGTGGCTGGCGGTGACTGCGCCTGCGGTTCTGTGCGTGTGGGTGCTGGGGATCAGCAGTGTCTATACCGCGCGCTATGCCGGTCTGACGCCATGGAAACCCCTTCTGCGCGACAGCGCCGACGTCATGCATGCGCTTGGCCGTGCCGATGATGTGACGGCGGTGGATTTTCTGACACCGTCCGCGCCCTGGTGGAACACGCCGGCCTATCACGTCATCGGCAAGCCGGTGCCACTCTATATGTGGGGCTGGCACAGTGGTGTCAGTGCCGCCGAGCGGACCGCCCGCCTGGCGCATGTGTCACATATCGTGGCCGAGCCGGGCCAGCCTGTGCCGGAGGGCTATGTTCAAATCGGTCAATACGGGGCCCTGAGCCTGTGGCAGAGCAACGCGCCCAAGCCTGCGCCGGGTCTCGACGGGTTCAGCCTGCGCGCGTCCTACCCCGCCCCTATTCCGCGCGATTACAAAACATTCGGATCACGCACACCGCTGATGATTGAAGGCTGGTAAGGAATATGCCGAGGATCTCCTCACAGTATCCTTTGTTTTGCCTCAAAAAACATGTCAAACCCCGGGAAAGACAGGCGAGTTTTTCATGACACAGGCAGAGCACTCTACATTTTCCGAATTCGCCGACATCCGTTTCAAGACAGGCATTTCGATTATCGTCCCGACCTACAAGGAGGTCGAGAATATCCCGCATATCCTGGCGCGGCTTGATCAGTTGCGCGCCGCTCACGATCTGACGCTCGAAGTGCTGTTTCTCGACGACAACAGCCGCGATGGCAGCCAGGAGGCGGTCGCCGCGGCGGGCTATGACTGGGCGCGGATCATCGTGCGGACGGAAAACCGCGGGCTGAGCCCGGCGGTGATCGACGGGTTCGCAGCCGCGCAGTATCCCATCCTGATCTGCATGGATTGCGACCTCAGCCATCCGCCGGAAAAGGTGCCGCAGATGATCCTGGCGCTGAATGCGGGCCAGCAGATGGTGATCGGCTCGCGCTATGTGCCCGGAGCGTCGACGGATGATGACTGGGGGTTTCTGCGCTGGCTCAACTCGGTGGTGGCCACGCTGCTGGCGCGGCCCCTGACGGCGGTGCGCGACCCGATGTCGGGCTTTTTCGCCATGCGCAAGGCGGATTTCGATGTGGTGCAGGACCTCAACCCGATTGGCTACAAGATCGCGCTGGAGCTGATCGTGAAATGCGGGTTCGAGAATGTGGGCGAGGTGCCCATCCACTTCACTGACCGGATCCACGGGACCAGCAAGCTGACCTTTCGCGAGCAGCTGAAATACATCCAGCACCTCCGCCGTCTCTATCTGCACCGCTTTGCCAATGCGATGTATCTGGCGCAGTTCCTTGTCGTGGGTGCCTCGGGCGTGGTGGTGAACCTGGCGGTGTTGACCCTGTTGCAACTCATGGGTCTGCCGGAGGCGGTTTGCCTGGCCGGCGGGATTGCCGTCAGCGTGGTGAGTAACTTCCTGCTCAACCGCCGCTTCACGTTCTCCTATGCGCGGGCAGGGCATATGGGCAAACAGTTCCTGGGCTTTCTGGGGGCCTCTGCCGTGGGGGCCGGGATCAGCTTTGCCGTGTCGCTGTTTTTGCGCGCGCAACTGCTGGAGGGCGTCAGCTACGGCCTGCATCTCGCGGCCCTGGGCGGCATCGCCTCGGGGATGATCTTCAACTATCTCGGCAACCGGTTCCTGGTGTTCCGCAAGACGCATGTGCGGAAGTAGGGTCGTGTCCGGGACGCGTTTATGAAAATCACCTTCCTGCACCCACCTGTGAACCTGTCGGGAGGGGTCCGCGTTGTGGCCACCCATGCCGAAGGGCTGGCGGCACGCGGGCACGCGGTGCGGCATGTTTCGGTGACCCCGCCGCGCGCGCCGTTGCGGCGGCAGATCAAGTCTGTGCTGCGCGGCCGTGGCGTGATCCCGCGACCATCGGTGCGCGCATCGCATCTGGACGACACGAATGTACCGCATGTCATCTTGCCGACCCCCACCATCGCGGCCGATCAGCTGCCTGATGCGGATGTGGTGGTAGCCACCTGGTGGGAGACCGCTGAATGGATGGCCGCGCTGCCCGCGTCCAAAGGGGCCAAGGTGCACCTGATCCAGGATTACGAGATGTTCGATCACCTGCCCCAGGACCGGGTGGATGCGGTATACCGCTTGCCGGTTCACCGGGTAGTGGTGTCCGACTACATCCAGCGGATGCTCGAGCAGCACCATGGGGCAACCGGGGTCGACCTGGTGCCCAATGCGGTGGATCTCGATCACTTCATGGCCCCGCCGCGCGCCAAATCTGACACGTTGTGTGTTGGTGTCGTCTATACCGAGCGACCCCGCAAGAATCTTGCGCTCGCCATAGCTGCGCTGGAGGTGGCGAAGGCGCGCTTGCCGCATCTGCGGGCGGTTGTCTTTGGCACGCAGGAGATAGCGGATTTCCTGCCCTTGCCGGGCTGGGTCGTATATCACAAAGACCCTCCACAGCGCGATATTCCCGGCCTCTATGCCTGTGCTGATGTCTGGCTCTTTACCAGTGAGAGCGAAGGCTTTGGCCTGCCCTTGCTGGAAGCGATGGCTTGCCGCACCCCGGTTCTGGCCACGGATGCCGGGGCCGCACCTGATCTCGTTGATGGGTCCAACGGTGAACTTCTGCCGGCGGAGGTCACGGCATTTGCAGACGCCCTGGAACGGTTTGATGCGCTACCCGATGCAGTATGGCGGGTCTATTCACAGGCGGCCCATCAGACGGCGCATCGCTATACTTGGGATATGGCCTTTGATCTGATGGAACAGTCTCTGACACGCGCCAGCGCCCAGTCTGGGCCGCGCCGATGATCCAGGCGCCCTACACCCTTTTCACGCGCATCCCGCTCTACGCTGATGCCACGGGTGAGGTCTATGCGGATGATCTCTGGGCCAAGGATTTGGCGCTGCATCTGGACTATATCGCAGAGTTCCGCATCTGCTGCCCGCGTCTGCCCGCTGCGGAGCGTCCTAATACTACGACAATGGTCACAGGGCTGTCGTCAGCGCAGATCATACCCTTGTCCCGCGATCAGGGCTGGCTGTCGGTTTTGCGCAATCTCTGGCCCAACTTTGCCCAGGTGCGCCGCGCGGTCAAAGCCACGCGGATCGTGCATTCGGGCGGGGCAGGCTGGGCCTTTCCCTTGTCCTATTACATCCTGCTCCTGCGGCGCAGGCTCGATTTCCAGTGGGTCATGGTGATTGAGTCCTCGTTCTGGATGAAACCGACCCAAGGCCGCGTGTCACTGCGCCAGCATCTGGCCCATGCCTTTCACCACCGCATGATCCGTGCCTGCATGCGGGCCGCAGACGCGCATATCGTCACGCAAAGCTGGTATCGCGATCTGTTTCTGGGCCCGGACGCGCAGGTTCATATCGCCCCCGCCGTCTGGATTGACGAACAGGATATCCTCGATGCACCACCAGAAGCGCCCCGGCGGGGGGCGGGGCCTGCGCGGGTGATCTTCCCCGCGCGCATGGTGCCGGAAAAGGGTATAGAGACTGTTTTACAGGCGATCGAGCTTCTTTCGACCCAATTGGCGTCCGCTGCGGACCCGGTCCTTGAGATCGATATTGTCGGTGCAGGTCCGCTGGCAGAACGCTGCCGTTCCTTTGCGGCGCAGGATCACGGGCCCGTTGCGGTACGCTTCCGTGACCCGGTCCCCTATGGTGCGCCGTTTTTCAAGATGCTGCGCGGATATGAGGCCGTTGTGCTTGCCAACCGACAGCCCGAACAGCCTCGGATCGTCTATGACGCCTTTGCCCAGGCCCTGCCGGTCATTGCCAGCCGCACCCCCGGAATCGAGACCACCGTAACCGACGGCGAGACGGGCTGGCTCTTTCCGGTGGACGATGTGGAGGCGCTTGCCAATCTGTTGAGCCGCACGCAGACAGAGCCACAGGCGCTTGCCCGTATGGGGGCCACAGCACTTGACGCCGTTGCCGCCCGCACCCACAGCCGCATGCACCAGGACCGTGAGGTTTTTCTCAGGACCCGGCTGGGGCTGGCCACCACGCCACCCTGACGCCGCAGATCTATTAACTGATTGCCAAGAAATGACCCAAGTTGTGTTTCATTCTTGTAGGAAGTGACGCATAGCCCTGCCATGGCGCTGCCGTGCAGCATAAGACATTGAGTGAGCCAAATTCGCATGAAGACCCCCATTCGCATCGCTGTTGTCGGCCTTGGAAAAATGGGGCTGTCCCATTTTTCGCTGGTCCACGCCCATCCCGACACCGATACCATCGCCTGTGACGCCTCCGGCTTCATGGTCGATGTGCTGTCGAAAAACACGCCCGCGACCTTTCACAAGGATTACGACCAGATGCTCAACGCGGAGGCGCTGGATGCGGTGGTCATCGCCACGCCGAGCCGGGCGCATGCGCCCATGGTGCGCGCCGCTCTGGACAAGGGCGTGCATGTATTCTGTGAAAAACCCTTCTGCCTCGACTGGCAGGATGCCATGGCGCTGGCCGATCTCGCCGAGGACAAGGGGCTGGTGAACCAGGTGGGCTATCACTACCGCCATGTCGGCGCCTTTCAGGAGATGAAGCGCATCCTCGACACCGGTGCCCTGGGCCGCATCACCCATGTGATGGCCGAAGCCTACGGCCCCGTGGTGCTGCGCCCGAAAAAGCAAAGCTGGCGCACGACAAAAGCCGAAGGCGGCGGGTGCCTTTACGATTATGCCGCGCACCCGTTGAACCTCTTGAACTGGTTCTTTGGCACGCCTGCGCAGGTGACGGGATCGGTGCTGACATCCGTGTTCTCCGAAGGCACAGATGACGAGGTGATGTCGACCCTGCGCTTTGATCAGGGCCCCACGGCACAGCTCTCGGTCAACTGGTCGGATGAGAGCCATCGCAAGATGTCGACCAAGGTGTCGATGATCGGCACCAAGGGCCGCATCTATGCCGACCGGCAGGAATGCCAGCTTTACCTGCGAGAGGCGTCCGATGCGCTGCCCGGCTACACCAAGGGCTGGAATGTGAAATACACCACGGAACTGACGCAAGAGAGCTGGTTCTACCTGCGCGGTGAGGAATATTCGAACCAAATGGACGATTTCATCTGCGCCGTGCGCGACGGCAAAACGCGCGGCTCAGAGAATGATTTCCGCTCGGCCGCGGCGACCGATCAAAGCATCGCGATGATCCTGGAAAATGCAGAGACCGGCCTGCCCGTGGGCGAAGCGCCTGCCATGCGCGCGGTCGAGGCGCCGAAAAAACGCAGCTGGTTCGGGCGAGGGTAGGGGCGATGGACAGACTTCTTTTTGGCGACAACCAGTTTTTCGGCATCAACCACATGTCCGAGGAAAAGGCCCGCGCCCAGGCCATGCGGTTTCAGGACACCTCTGCCATCATGGATGTGCTGGATGTGGCCTATGATGCAGGGATCCGCACCTTCATGTGCACCACCCACGACCGCATCGCCGAGATCGCGCAGATCGTGCGGGACAATCCCGACCGGTATCCCGATTTCCTGTTCTACCCCTGCATGCCCTATGCCCACAAATACGCCAATGCCGTGACCGATTACGGGATGCTGGGGGCGGTGCAGCACTTCATGCCCGAAGGCGGCATGCTGCAGACTGCGCTGCGGGGCGGGGCGGCGCTGGCGACCAAGGATGTGGACGGCATCGCCAAGATCCTGATCGATGCGGAAATGAAGATGTTCAAGGGCCTCAAGACGCCCGTGATCTTCATGCAGAACGTGTTTACCGATCTGCTTCTGGGTATGGGCTTTACGGGCGCGCTGCGGACCTTCCATGACCATATCCTGGAGACCTACGACGCCGAACCTGCCTTCATCACCATGAACATGCCGATGCTGGTCGAGGCGCTGGAGGCCGAAGGGATCACCAACCCCATCGTCTGTTCCAACATCAACAAGATCGGGTTTCGGATGTGCGGCGGTCTCGAGGCCTATACGGACATGATGGCCGCAGGCCGCGTGCGCGCGATTGCGATGTCGGTTTATGCCAGCGGAGCGATCCCGCCTGCCGAGGCCATCGCATGGGTGTCGGGCCTGCCGGGTCTGCAATCGATTGTCTTTGGGGCATCAAGCAAGGGGAATATCATCGGCACGCGGGACCTGGTGGCGCAGCATATGCCGGGGGCGGGATAGAGAACGATGTCTCAAGCCATACAACAAATAGGAACTGGGCAAACCAGCGCGTGTCACGGATTGCGCGCTGACACATAGTACTGTGCACCTAAGGGGAGGCGTGAAAAAAGCCGGTCAACCTTGCGCAGCGTTTCAGTGGCCGAAGGGACTGAGAGGATAAACCGCGTTTGGACTGCGGAAAACCCGGCAGACAAAAACAAGGCTTCTGTTTCATGGCTACGCAGCAAGACGGCATCTTCGTCAAAGGGGCAGGTGTTGACAGCGCGCATTGTTAAGGGGTTTCGCGGGTTGTGCTCAAACACCAAGGCAAGGCCGCCGGGTTTCAGAACCCGCTTCATTTCCGCTACGAAGAGTGGCCAATTGTCAGGTGGAACATGATGCATGACACAAATTGTGAAGGCGAGGTCAAAGCGCCCGTTTTCATAGGGCAACTGGGTACCATCATAGATGTCGTAGGTGACATCGGGATGGTTTTTACGAGCTCTTGCGATACTCGCCTGAGAGACATCCACACCCGTCAGGGAGTTGAAGTCAGCCTGTAACAGGCTGTGGAGATTTCCGACACCACACCCAAGGTCCAACGCGTCGACCACGCCGGTACCGCCAAAAACCGATCGCACAATGTCCTGAATGTATCCTGCTTTGACCCGTGTGAAAAAGTCCACGTCAAGCCCGGTAAAGGAAACCGCATCATTGACAGTATCCGAGTAAGAGCTTTGGTAGGCGTCGAATGTTTTTGCGGTTTTTTCTTGTTGGTCTGCTGCCATGTATCACCGCTGTTTCCAGTTACCTTGAGGGTTTAATGAAAGTCATGTTGCGCGAGTACAGTCTGCGTTTCTATCTTTTTCTGTGTGTAAAAACTTCGTTGTCGTCACAGACAGAGGCAGAGATGCAGCATCTGAGATCAAGGGATATCTGATCATGGGAGTACGACGCGATGAAACACAAACGGTTTTGCGTTACCTGGCGGCTGGCGTGCTCGGCAATGGGTTGGTGCTTGTTGTGTATTATGCGCTGTCGCTTGGACTTGAGTGGCCACCGCATCCGGCGTTTATGACAGCCAACGCCTGTATATTGCCGATCTCGTTTCTACTCAGCCGTAATTGGTCTTTCCGTTCACAAGTTCCTTTAGGTCGAGCGTTTCTACAGTTTTGCACAGGATATAGTGCGAGTTTTCTGCTGCAATCGACAACACTTTATGTGGGGCTTCAGCTCAGCATTCCGCACGTCATCCTAGTTCCGGTTGGACAGGTGATTGCGGTGGTTTTTTTCTATTCACTGCAAAGGTTTGTCATTTTTTCTCAGCGTATACCCTAGCGCCACTATGACCCAAGAGGCCCACCTCTGGCGGTGTCCAAACGTCATCCTGAGGTGCCCCTGTGCTGATCCAATCCAGTAGCCTGAAGAACGTAGTCGCAGTAGGCACGGCTGCCCGGCTTGTCATAACTGCTGAACTTGTGAAATCTGCCGCATAGTCTGGTGCGCGCCCCGCAAAGCCAGGCGTTATACACCCAAAGGAGCCAGGGTCATGACCGCAACAACACTCAGCATCGTCGTGCCCGTCTATGCAGGGGCTGATCACCTCGAAGCTCTCATGGAAGAGATCCGCAAGTTCAAAACGGATCTGGACGCCCAGACAGCGCCCGTCCGGCTGGCAGAGGTGATCTTAGTGGATGACGCCTCGAAGGATGGCTCGGACAAGGTGCTGCAGCGAATGGCCAAAGCCACGCCTTGGGTGGTGCCGCTGTTTCTGTCGCGCAATTTCGGGCAACACGCAGCCACGGTCGCCGGTATCTTGCACAGCTCTGGAGACTGGGTGGCCACGCTGGACGAAGATCTGCAGCACCCACCTGAACGCGTACTGGATATGCTTTGCCGGGCCATCAGCACCGGGGCAGACGTGGTCTATGCCAATGCGAAAAGTGGTGTGCATGATGCCGCAATCCGCGACCTGACATCACGCGGTTTCAAGCGCTTCATGCAGTGGCTAACCGGCAATCCCAAGCTGAAATACTTCAATTCCTTCCGGTTGATGCGGGGGTCAATCGGGCGGGCTGTATCGAGCGTTTGCAGCCATGACACTTATTTCGACGTGAACCTCAGTTGGTATACGCAACGCATTGAAGTGGAATGGATGGAGTTGAAAGACGAACGTTACATCCAGACCGGCAAGAGCAGCTACAGTTTCCGTTCCTTGTTGGCCCATGCCTGGCGCATGCTGTTTTCCAGCCATATTAAGGTGCTGCGGCTGGGGGCGATGATTGGCTTTATCGTGTTGGGCATTTCCGTGCTGGGTACGATACTGCTGCTGGCGCAGGAATTGCTGTATCCCGACGCGGTTCAGGTGCAGGGCTGGACCTCTTTGATCCTGTCCATCATGTTCTTTGGGGGGTTGTCTGTACTGATGCTTGGTATCGCGTTGCAATATCTGTCCACCATGATCCTCAAATCGCATGGCAAGCCCACTTTCTTTGTGGTGGATCGGTCTGCAGACGCAGATCTGGCAACCTGGTTTAATCAACCCACTCTATGAAACTGATGTGTTGGGCAGAGGCGGCACCAGCACGTCGGCACATAGTGTTCTTGTTCGGCAGTGGTCTCATAGGTGCTGCGATCCAGCAGGCCTTGCTTCGGAATGCTCCGGATGCGCGGAAGGATATCTTCCCCTACGATTGGAATGATCCGGTCGCGAGGTCACAACAGACGGAAGCCTTGCTGGCGGCAGCGACAACATGGGCGCGCGCTGGCGGTTCGCCTGACATCCCACTGCAATGTGATGTCATCTGGGCGGCAGGGCGCAGCGGCTTTGCGTCTGACAGTGCACAAATGCAGCTGGAAACAGAACTGTTTTCAGAAGTGCTGGATCTTGCCAGAACACTGGAAGCCAGGTTCAGCGATGCACAACACGTGCGGCACCTGTTCAGCTCCGCAGGAGGGTTATTTGAAGGGCAGAATTTCATCACTGCCACGTCTCAACCAAATCCACTGCGCCCGTACGGGGAAGGAAAGCTGGCGCAAGAAGCTTTGCTGCAGGCAGGCGTGCGACACACTCGGTGTCGGATTTATCGGCCAAGCTCTGTATATGGCGCAAGCCCAGGCGCGAGACTCGGGCTGATCGGGACGTTGATCCTCAACGGGCTTGCCGGGCGCACCACGTCCATCTTTGGTCGGCCGGATACCTTACGGGACTACGTTTTTGCTGACGATATCGGGCGGTTTGTTCAACAACAGATATCGGCCCCAGAACCGGACCCTACAAAAACCTTTGTGCTGGCCAGTGGTAGGCCAAGTCCGATGTTTGAAATCATTGCGCGCGTTGAGGATATTCTACAATCGCCTTTGCTGTTGCGCTACGATACCAAACCAACCAATGCCTTGCATATGAGCTTTCGGCCCGCCACGCAGCCACCCGGTTGGCGCCAGACTGCACAGGATACCGGAATCCGCCTGACAGAGCAGCGTCTGCGCGCAGCGGTGCTAAGCAACCCTTAGCCAAAAGGGGCGGGAGTGCAGTATCCGAGGGCTGCAGTCGCACTTCGGTCACCCATGCATAAAGCACTCAGAACTGAAACTGACAGCCTTTGTTTTGCCGCGGCCACCGCTGATATCAGAACAAGTGGTTGGAACGTGCACCGACGCGCTGGCGGATGATCGCAACAACAGGGCGAAACATATAATCGGTAGACTGATTTCCTGTCGTTCGGTACGTGTATCCAAGGTTTGGGGAACGACCCTCAGGCATTCCGGCAGAGATCCCGAACGGAAGGTGCGTGTTGCGATTTCATTTTCTGTACCGCTCAATATTGCTTGGGCTTGTATTGATCTCGATCTTTTTGTCAGCAGCTCATATTTTCCTGATCACGGCAGAATATGATGAGGCTTGGATCATCGCCTCTGCACGACAGGCTTTTTCTGACGCAACCCACCCACAGGTGCCACCTGTTTTGACAACGGGTGGTCTCTATTTCTGGCTGGTTGGATTGACAGCTGCCGTTGATCTGGATCCGCTGCTTGTGGCGCGTAGCCTTTCCTTTGCCAGTGCAATCCTGTTGATCGGTTTGTTGTACGTGCATATTGGCCGGTGGTTCACGTCTTTTGCTGAGCGATTGATTGTCATTGCCACGTGCTTTGCCGCACCTGGCACGATCATGCTGGCCGGGCTCGGGTTTGGTATTCCACTTGCCGTACTCCTTTTGATAGCTGGCTTGCTTGTTCTGACGTTTCACGAGCGCACATCTATCGCTCACGCGGTGATCGGCGGCCTGCTGATCGGACTTGCAGTTGCAACGCGTTGGCCGTTGCTGCCTGCATTGCCTGGCATCCTGTTGTTAATATTGGGTTATCCCGAACACAGGGCGGCGAACGTCAAAGCCGCACTTGTCGCTGGGTCGACCGCAGTTGCCTGCTTTGCAGTATGCGTTGGTTTGCAATTGCTGGTGCAGGGGGTTGCTGACTCATCGGGCGCGAACGCAAGTTTAGCCGCAGGCGCTCAAGCCGCAGGGATATCAACAGCATTACCGTCTCCCCCTCGATTACTAAGCCGCGTGACTTCATTAATGACGGTATTCCCAGTCTCGCTATTGGCGGTTGGAGTGATCACTTGCGCTTTCCTTGACCCGAAATCCGGGGCACGTCGCTTTGCAATTGTCATTTTGGGCATGGCACTGTTGATTGTCGTTGCGTTTATCATCAGGTCGCCTGCACTGTTACTGCGCTATATCTGGCCTGTATATTTTCTAGTGGCGCTGCTGGCCGGCTTTGGATTTGCCATGCTTTACAGCCGTGCGAGGAATGCAGGAGTGCCCGCTCTTGTTCATACATCTCTTTTGGTGCCAATCACTTTGATCTTTGCACAAATCGTTATTGCTGTTCGGGTCCTGGCAATTGGAGCTGCAACCCAAGTGAACACAGCCGGCCACGAGACACTTCAGAACCAATTTACGCCCCTGTATCTCCAGCAAGAAGAGGTTCAGTTAGTCCAGTACATGAAAGACACACCCGCTGATGCTGTTTTTGGTACACTGACGCTCCCACGGGAGCATAGCGCCTTAGAGATCAGCCTGTTAACGAACCGCGTCGTTCATGACTTCCATTTGATGGGCGGAGAAATCAATGCGCAACCTGACTACATTATCACGCACCGGTTCTCACAGCTGAATGATGCGGGGCAAGCTTGGCTAAACAGTCTCGGTAAGCCCATACAAATGATCAAAGGTTATTCGATCTATGAACTGCCAGACGAGATCGATCTACCTGAGAGCGAAACAGTGATTTTGAACATGCAGCTTTATCGCTTCGGGCCAGAGCGTCAGCTGTCGCTGACGGGTTGGGATTGATTGCGGATAAAACCCGTCTACGCTCGAATGGATTGCAGACCTGTCATCGATTGTCTTTGGGGCGTCGAGCAAGAGCAATATTGCGGTCTTGGCATTGCCGCTCAACACTCAAACCCAACCAGAAGATTTCAGATCAAACCGGCCCTGATCAACAGGGAAGGTCAGCTCTGGAAAGATTGCTCAGGGCCGCGTAACTAAGTCACAATCCAAGCCTGTGCAGACGCAGATAGCCTAAACTACGTTATGTGTAAGTTGTCCCTGTCATCACCCTGCCATGATTGATGCCTAATGACCGCGTTGAAATGAACCAGATGACCCGCCCCCCTGCTCAGGCCGAAACACGTGCACGCGTTCCTTACAAACAGGTACCGATGCTCAATGCCTATGTGCATGACATCTCGATGGACGAGCTGGTGCGCGACTTTGACGAAGGGCTCTTGCTGACGCTGCACGTGGACATGGCCATGAAACTGCAGCAGGACCCGGAGTTTCACGCCATCATCGACCAGTTCGACGTGATCACCTGCGACAGTCAGATCATGTATTTCGCCACCAAATTCCTCGGCACGCCGGTGCAGGAACGGGTGTCGGGGTCGGATTACTTTCCGCGCTTCTACATGCACCACAAGGACAACCCCGACATGACCGTGTTCATGCTGGGGGGCAAGCCGGGCATTGCAGAGCTGGCACAAAAGAACGTCAACGCCAAGGTCGGGCGGGAGTTCATCGTAGGGACATACGCCCCGTCGTTCGACTTTGAAAACACCCCCGGTGAGATCGACGCGATGATCGATGCGGTCAACGCCTCGGGGGCCGCGGCGCTGCTGGTGGGCCTGGGCGGGGGGCGGCAGGGATAGTTCATCATCCGCTCCCGCGACCGTATGCCCGGCATCAAGTTGTGGCTCCCCCTGGGGGGCACCATCGATTACGAAAGCGGCACCTTCCAGCGCCCGCCCAAATGGATCACCGAATGGGGGTTCGAGTGGCTCTACCGCCTAGCGAAGGAACCGCGGGCGCGCTTCCATCGATATGTCGTGCACGAGCCGCCGTTCCTCTGGGCGGTTCTCAAGCAACGGCTGGGCTGGTACCGCGACCCCTTCGCCTGAGAGCGCGGCCGAGCGCGCCGGGGCCGGGGCCATATGCTGGACCACCTCGGGCACGATGTAGGATGCGCCGTAATTCGACAGGTGATCATCGTCGTAATAAAGCGCCTTTTGGTCCATCGAACCCACACAGCGCCCCGGCACGAAAGTGTCGCAAAGCACCGCTTCGGGTTCGACCCGATAGAGGCCAGGATGATCCGGCAGCCCGTCAAAGGCCGCAATCACCTGCGCGTTGCGCGCCCTGAAGCTCGCATGGCTCACCGACAGATCGACCTCCTTGCCCGAGAAAAACCGTGTCTTGGCCAGAACCAGCGGCACGTTCCAGCCTTGCTCGGGCACCGGGTAGAGCAGGATCACCCGCTTGCCCGCCGCCAGCAGATCCTGAACCTGCTGCGTGTAAAGCCGCAGCACATCCGCCCGCCGCTCAGCCTCGGAGTAGGGGCGCGCGCCCCGCTGCACCAGACCTGCAGGATAGGGGCCGTCATGCTCCACCCCGCCTTCGCCATTGTCATACCCGTCCCCGTGAAAATACATGGTGAACCGGCCCGACAGCACCACATATTCGATCGTCGGGTCGTCATAGACCATGGCAAAGGCGTCGCTGTTGAAGCGCCCGCACTCGTAATCCGACCCATGGGTCAGCACATGCAGGCCCTGCACCGGCGGGCAGCCATTGTACCACACGTGCCGCAGGCCCAGACCTCGGATGGCCAGCGCCTCGTGCAGCGGGTAGGCGATGGCGTCGGAGTGGCTGTCCCCCATCAGAACGCCACGGACATTATCCGCGGCCCCCAGAACACAGGCAGCATCCGGGGTCACATACTGACCCGGGCCTGAAAAGCAGTCTTTGCGAAATGGATTGTCGTCGTGCTGGTAGGCGGCCAGGGTCGCAACGTCGGCCGGAATGCGCGGCGCGGGGAACCCGCCTGTGCGGTCGCCGAGCAGCCCGACAGTGGCGCAGGCGGCCAGCCCGAGGGCCCCAAACCGAAAGACCGCACGCCGACCGATCCGCCTGGGCGTGCGAAAGGGCTGCTCCACATAGCGCCAGCTCAGATAGGCCAGCGCCAGCACCACCCCGCACAAAAGCAGCATGACCGCTTCGGATGGCGGGGTGATATGGCGATACCGGGCAAAGACAAAAAGCGGCTGATGCCACAGATAGGCCGAATAGCTGATCAGCCCCAGCCCGACACACCCGCGCAGGCTCAGCACCGCATGGGCCCAGGTGCCCGGGCGCGCGCAGAGAATGACAAGCGCCGCCCCACCTGTCGGCAACAGGGCGTAGAGACTGGGGAAGGGGGTTGTGGTGTCGTAGAAGAAAAAGGCCGCCACGATCCCGGCCAGCCCCAGCATCGCAAACGCCCCGGGCAGCCGGCCGGTGGGGCATGCCCGCTTGTGCAGGTACAGGGCGCAAAAGCTGCCTAGAAGCAGCTCCCACGCCCGCGTCGGCAGCAGGAAAAAGGCCGAGCTTGGCTTGTGATAGGCGCCCCATTGCGCCAGTGCCAGGCTCACCACAAAGCCCAGGCCCAGCACGGCCAGCATCGGGACGCGCCCCCACCGCCAGAGTGCATAGAGAACGGGCGGAAAGAGGATATAGAACTGCTCTTCCACCGCGAGGCTCCAGGTGTGCAGCAGCGGTTTGAGCTCGGAGGCGGTGTCGAAATAGCCCGCCTCGCGCCAGAACAGGATGTTGGAGGAAAACAGGGATGTGGCCAGCAGGCTTTGAGAAAAGTCTTCCATGTCCTTGGGCATCAGCGTGACCCAGGCGATGGCCGTGGCCACGGCAAGCATGACAAAGAGCGCCGGCAACAGCCGCCGCGCGCGCCGTTCGTAAAAGGTCAGCAGGCTGAACCGCCCGGCCTCGATATCCTTGATCAGGAGCGCGGTGATCAGATAGCCGCTGATGACAAAGAACACGTCGACCCCGGCAAACCCGCCGCCAAAGGCGGGAAAGCCCGCGTGAAACAGAATGACCGGCGCCACAGCCACAGCCCGCAGCCCATCAATCTCGGCACGATAGTTCAAGGCGACACCTCATCCAGCCATGACGTGATGCGCCAGATGTCGGGGCGTGGGCCTGTTGCACTCTGACGCGCGAACAGCCTCAGAGATGCGCCGTTTTGGTTAATGCATGTTTAAGGGAGCCGGGAAAATTCTCCGGACCGGAGCAAGGCGCCTACACCTTGACAACCCCCGCCATCGCCAACCCCCGCCGCGCAATGGCGTTGCGGGTGTCGACCACCGGGCAGCCGAGTGTCAGAAGCTGGGCGTAGTCAATCGCATCATGGTCCGTCGCGATCAGTACCGCGTCGAACTGACCGGAGGCCAGTGTTGCAGGGTCCGCGGCAGGGCGGGCCAGGAACTGTTTGTATTCACGCATCGGCGGGATTTCGGGCACGTGCGGGTCGATATACTCCACCGCGCTGCCCGCCGCATCCAGCAGTTCCAAAAGCTTCATCGCGGGGCTTTCGCGCATGTCAGAGACGTTTTTCTTGTAGGCCACCCCCACCAGCAGGATGCGCGCCGTACTCAACCCCTTGCCACAGGACCGGTCCACGATCTCGCGCAGACGGTCCACCACGTGATGCGGCATATCGGTGTTGATCTCGCCGGCCAGTTCGATGAACCGCGTGGGCACTTCGTGCTCGCGCGCCTTCCAGGTCAGGTAAAACGGGTCAATCGGGATACAGTGGCCGCCCAAGCCGGGGCCGGGATAGAACGGCATGTAGCCAAAGGGCTTGGTGGCCGCCCCGTCGATCACCTCCCACACATCGATGCCCATCTTGTCGTAGATCAGCTTGAGCTCGTTCACGAGCGCGATGTTGACGGCGCGAAAGATGTTTTCGGTGATCTTCACCGCCTCGGCCGTGGCCGGTGTCGGCACCCGCACCACCGTATCGACGATGCGCGCATAGAGCGCCTCAATGAGGTCGCCTGCCGTCTCCCCCATACCTGCCACGATCTTGGGGATGGAGCGGGTGTTGTGATGGGCATTGCCGGGGTCTTCGCGCTCGGGTGAAAACCCCAGAAAGATGTCCTCGCCCAGTGTCAGCCCCGAGGTCTCCAGGATCGGGGCCAGCACCTCTTCGGTGGTGCCGGGATAGGTGGTGGATTCCAGCACCACGATGGTGCCGGGCCGGATATGGTCGGCGATCTTGCGCGTGGTCTGTTCGACAAAGGACAGGTCCGGCTCGCGCTGTTTGGTCAGTGGGGTGGGCACGCAGATCAGGATGGCCTGGCAATCCGACAGCTGGCTGAAATCCGTGGTCCAGTCAAAACGGCCCCGAACCGCCGTCAGCTCGGCATCGCTGACCGCCCCGATATAGCTTTGACCCGCGTCCAGCCGGTCCATCTTGGAGGCGTCGATGTCGAAACCCGTCACCGCAAAGCCTTGCCGTGCCGCTGTCACCGCGAGTGGCAGCCCGACATAGCCCAGGCCAATCACACCCACGCGGGCCGAATAGTCCGAAATGCGATCTTTGAGCGACATGTGATCTTGGGGCCTTTTTACCGTAAGGGAGGCATCAGATTTGAATGCCTTGTTTCAAACCCGCGGCCAGGTGACAACATCCCCGGCGTGCGCCGCAAAATTGTGATGTGGGATGCGCGCGCAGGCTTGCACGCCGGACGACCAGTCATGCAAAAGGTGCATGACGTATTTTTTGAGGGTCTTTTGCCAATGCCTGATCCGCGCGCCTATGTGGTCATTGCGCCTGGCCGAAACGAGGCCAGGTTCATGCGTCGCACCCTCGACAGCATGGTGGCGCAAAGTGAGAGGCCCGCCCTTTGGGTCATCGTCGACGACGGGTCGACCGATGAAAGCCCGCAGATTCTGGCTGAATATGCTGCCGCCCACGACTGGATCCGGGTGGTGCAAAAGCCGGATCGCGGGCATCGTGCGGTCGGCCCCGGCGTGATCGAGGCGTTTTACGCGGGGTTGGAGACGGTGTCGCTGTCGGATTACAGCTACGTGTGCAAGCTGGACCTCGATCTTGACCTGCCGCCCACTTATTTCGCGGGTCTCATGAACCGGATGGAGGCCGATCCGCGTGTGGGCAGCGCCTCCGGCAAGCCGTGGTATACGGGGCCGCAGGGCCAGAAGATCTCCGAAGGGATCGGCGACGAGATGTCAGTGGGCATGACCAAGTTCATGCGTGTGGCCTGTTTCGAACAGATCGGCGGCTTTGCCCGCGAGGTCATGTGGGACGGGCTGGATTGCCACAAGGCGCGGCAACTGGGATGGAAAGCAGGCAGCTGGGATGCGCCGGAGCTGGCGTTCGAGCATCTGCGCCCCATGGGCTCGAGCCAGCAGAACATCCATGTGGGCCGCCGCCGCCATGGCTTTGGGCAGTATTACATGGGCACCTCGCCCGTCTATCTGGTCGCCTCGGCGATCAACAAGATGCGCCAGCCGCCGCTGATCACGGGCGGCCTGGCCATCCTGCAGGGCTATTTTGGGGCGATGCTGCGCCGCGCGCCCCAGCACGCCGATCCTGATCTGCGCGCCTTTATCCGCGCCTATCAGTGGCGCGCGCTGCGGGTGGGTAAGGCGCAGGCTGCCGCCGAAATCGAAGCAGCCCAGGCCTCGGCCTGGACGGCACAAGCCTGAGACCAGGACCCTGATGCGCGCCCTGCTTTATGCCGATGCCATGAACCCCGAGCACGCCTCGGAGCCCGGGGTAACGTTCCACACCGCACGCGCGCTTGTGGACCAGCTTGACGCGGCGGTGGTCGTCACCCAGATCCGCAACAAGGACGCCATCGACAAGGTCGGTATGGGCAAGGCAGAGGTGGTCTATCTCGACACCGAATATATCGCTCGGCCAATATGGAAAATCTCCAGCGCCCTGCGGCTCAACACCGCCAATCTGGCGGCCATCAAGTATCCGGTGCAGATCGCCTTTGAGCGCGCGTTGTGGAAGCGGTTCGGTCCGGATCTGAAGGCCGGCCGGTTCGACATCCTGCACCGCCTGGGGCCGATCAGCTCGGCCCTGCCCAGCCCTCTGACCAGTTGGTCGCCCGTACCTGTGGTCATTGGTCCTGTGAACGGGGGGCTGGCCTATCCGCCGGCCTTTCAGGGCCTGATACGGCGTGAAGGGGAGTGGCTGCGCCATGTGCGGGGCGCCTACAGGCTGCTGCCCTATGCAACCTCCACCTATTCCAAGGCGGCGGCGATCCTTGCCGCTTTCGACCATACGATAGAAACGCTCCCGCCCGGCAATGACGACCGGACCTTCGATTTCCCCGAAGTGGGCGCGGATCCGGCGCTGTTTGCGGCGAAAACAGAGCCTCGGCAGGACAAAGGGGCCCGCGTGGATTTCTTCTTTGCCGGACGCCTTGTGCCGTTCAAATGCGCGGATGTGGCCATCCGGGCCTTTGCAGGCAGTGAGATCCTGCGCCAGCATCGCCTGATCATCGCCGGGGACGGGCCCGAGCGCGCGATGCTGGAGGCGCTGGTGTCCGAACATGGTCTGGACCACTGCGTGACGTTTCTGGGCTGGGCCGAAAAGCAGGTGGTGGCCGACTATATGCAATCCTCGGATGTCTTCGTCTTTCCTTCCATTCGGGATGCGGGCGCAGGCGTGATCGTCGAGGCGATGATGTCGGGCATCGCGTCTGTCGTGGTGGATTACGGGCCCGGCGCGCATTTGCTGGACGCGGCCAGCGGCATTCGTATTCCCCTGGGCACACGCGAGGATCATGTGGCCGGGTTCCGCGCCGCCATGGAGCAGCTGGCTCAGGATCCTGCCGCCTGCCGCCGGATGGGCGCAGCGTCCCGGGCCCGCGCCATGGCGCATCTGAGCTGGGAGGCACGGGCAAGACACATGCGCGATATCTACGCCTGGGTGGCTGGTCAGCGCGCTGACCGGCCAGCGGGGCTGCTGGATCAGGCTGTGCCGGTCAGCACATAGATCAGCACCGCAAGCGCCACACAGCCCACACCAAAAGCGGCATCATAAAGCGTTTCGCGTGTGCCGAAAAAGGGACGTGTCCTGGCCAGTAGCACAGGCACCGAGGCAAAGCGCGCAATCACCATCCCCACCACACCGCCTGCAAACCCAAAGAGGCTGTAGCCAACACTCAACAGCACAAGTGTTGCAATTGCGATTGTCACCGCCAGCAGAAAAACCGTGCGCGTGTCACCCTGCACCAGCAGCAGATTGCCCAGTTGATTGAAGCGAAAGGCCACCACCAGCGGAGCCAGCAATTGGATGACCCGGCCTGCATCCGCATAGTCATCGGTATAGAGCACATCAACCAAGAGCTGCCCTCCGAAAACCAGAGCAGCGCAGGCCGCGATGCAAATACCATCAATGCCCCATTGGTATTTGCGCATTAACCGGCGCGCCTCATCAGGGCGGTCGCGCAACATCTCGGAGACAATAGAAAAGCCCACCGCCCGCGAAAAGACATCCAGAAACTTCTCGGCTGCGGAAATCCAGATAAAGGCAATCGCATAAAGACCCATGGTGACGCTCGAGATCAGCGCCCCAAAGATGACCTTGTCGGTGTTGCGGATGATAAACGTCACCCCTGACGAGGCCATGATCCACTTGCCGTAATCCCACATACGGTTCGCGATCTCGCGGTCCCAGAGAAAGCGCATGCGCGGCCCCGGCATGTAGAGATGCGACAGGATCGCCTTGACAAAGTGCCCCACGGTGCCGCCCACCAAAAGCGCCCACACGGTCGGGCTGATCAGGGCAAAGCCGATCTGGCACGCAAGACGCAGGATCATGGTAACAAACTCAAGCAGGGCGATCCGTTTGAAGTCCATCCGGCGCATCGCAGCCTGCCAATTGGTCGACACCAGACCCTGACCAAAGGGAACCAGGGCTGTCAGCGCAATCAGAAGCGGCATTTCGGGTGCCGCCATGGCCGAACCGGGAGCCGCAAAGTCCGGGCCCACGAAGGCAAAGACAACCGCCAGGGCCACGACAATCAGCGCAATCAGGATCGAGCGGATCACATTGACGGTCCAGGCCACCCGCAGGAAGCGTGGCCCCATCCGGTCTTTCTCCCGCACGATGCTTTGATAGACGCCGATATCTGCCAAGAGCGCCACAGCGCTTGCAAACACCATCGCAAAGGCCAGAAGACCAAAGGCCTCCGGCACCAAGAGCCGCGTCATGATGAGATTGCTGCCCAGCCGGAAGACGAACTCGGTGCCCACCGTGACCATGTTCCAGCCTGTGGCGTCCAGAGCCCGTGCTTTCAAAGACCCTTCGGTTGGTCTCAGTTTTGCCAGTCTGGCGGCAAAGCCCATGATACACCAACCTTGCAAAGCGACGCCGGACTGGCTTCAACCATACTTGTTCGCAAAGGTCGAGAGAAACTGGTGCCCTGTTTTCTGCCAAGGCGTATGTTGCGGTCATGCACCTGCTGTTTCGTGGCGCGTTCCAGGCACATTACACTCTCTTCTGCCACGGACCTATCGCAACGGCTTTCTTTTGACGTTACAGACAGGCGACGCCGCATGTGCGCGGTGAGGATAGGAACGCAGGTTATTTTCAAAGGCGCCGTCAGATGAGCACTGCCCTCTTTCAGCAGTACCAGGCCAAGCGACATTTCGGCAGTCTCGACGGATTACGCTTTATCTGCATCACCGCAGTGATCTGGCATCACAGTGCATGGGGCGCAGAGCTTGGATCCGAGTTTCTGTTGCTTGCGCGCGGGTTCTTGGGGGTGGATTTCTTCTTTGTCATCAGTGGCTTTCTGATCACCACGCTGCTGCTGCGCGAAGAGCAAACCCATGGCTATTTTGACTTGCGCCATTTTTACTGGCGTAGGCTGCTACGGATCGTACCGGTCTATTTTTTGGTGGTGGGTATCAACACGTGCTTTGCTGTGTTTGTCCAGGGACAGCCCGAGAAGCTGACCCTGCTGCCCTACTACCTCCTGTTTGTCTCGAATTTCCTGACAGAGCATGTTCCAAACCTGTCGATCACCTGGTCGTTGGCCGTGGAAGAACAATACTATCTCATCTGGCCCGTGCTGCTGATGCTCATCCCGCGGCGCTGGATCCTGCCGGTTCTGCTTGGGCTGATCACGGTCAATGTGCTGGGTCATATGGGCTGGCTGGATTGGACCGGTATCACCCGCATGACCTTCGGGCCCATGACGCTGCATCTGCCGCCTTATGCGCCCATTCTGATGGGGTCTGTGGCGGCTCTCGTTCTGCACGACCCCCGCGGTTTCGCTTTGTTGGAGCCACTTCTGACTCGGCGTCGCGCTGTCGTCATCAGCTTTGCGCTGCTGCTTCTGGCACTGATCTTCTTGCCAGGGCGGGTGCTGGGCTGGCCTGCCTTTCTCATCCACTGCGCCATGTGTCTGGTGCTGATGACGTCTGTCATGCGCGAGGATCACGCGCTGAGGGCGGTGCTGGGACATCCCATGATCGCGCGCATCGGTCAAATCAGCTATGGGATGTATCTGTATCACCTGATGTTTCTGACCGTCGGATTCGAGATCCTGAATGCCCTTGGTCTCTATTCACCGCCCGCACTGTTCTTTTTCTACTTTGCACTCACAGTCATCGCATCCGAGATCAGCTTTCGCACCTACGAAACCTGGTTCATGCGGCTGCGCCCGCGCTTGCGGCCCGCCTGGGCCAGAGAGGCGGCATAGTCTAGTGTTCGGCCACCTTCGCAAATAGCTTCAGCAAGCGGTCCGCTTCGGTGTGGATGTTGAACGCGACCGCGACCTTGGCCCGGCCCGCTTTGCCCATGCGCTGGCGTGTGGCCGGGTCTGTGGCCAACGCGGCAATCTTCTCGGCCAGTGGAGCCGCGTCGCCTGGGTGAACGAGATGCCCATGCACTCCGTCCTCCACCAGCTCCCCCACACCTGCAACAGTTGTGGCGATCACAGGCACTTCGCTGGCCATGGCCTCCATGAGGACAACCGGCACGCCCTCGGCAAAGGAAGGGAGCACGAAGATATCTGTGGCATGCATCAGCTCAGCCACCTCAGCCTGGGATTTATAACCCACAAAGGACACATGTTTCCCAAGCGGGGCTGCCACCACTTCCAGCCTTTTGCGTTCCGGCCCGTCACCGACGATTGTCAGTCTGAGGTTTGGGAGTTCGTGGATCAACGTGCCAAGCGCCTCGAGCAGCATGTCGATCCCCTTGACCGGGGCAAGACGGCCCACAAACAAGAGCCGTGTTTCATCGTCATCCCGCGGTGCCGTCCGCGGTGAATAGGCCGACGGATTGATGCCGCAATGGATGATCTTGATCTTGCTCCAATGGGACGGGTCCGAATGGAACATGATCTGGCTACGTGCGAAGTGGCTGATGGTCGACACGAAGCTGGCACGTTTGGTTTTCTCTCTCAGCGCCCACTTGACCGGTTCAAACAAGTCCGCAGGGCCGTGCAAGGTAAAGCTGAACGGGATGCCCGTCATTTCAGAGGTCAGCATCGACACTGTCGCAGACCCCGCGATGAAATGATTGTGGATGCAATCAACCCTTTCGCGTTCGAGATGTCGCGCCAGCACCGTCGCCTCGAGAAAATATACCATCTGCCGCATGAGCCCTGCCGCCCCGGGCGCACGGGTGGCAAAAGCCAGCCGCAAGGCGCCGAAATAGCGCCCCGGCGCATGAAACAGCCGTGCCTGACAGGCCAGCAGTCGCAGAGGATTGCGCGCCGCCCTGAGCACATAGAACGTCGTGGCCGCGGCCTGTTTTTCCGACGGTCCGGGATGCTGTTCGACAGGTGTCTGGCGGATGGCACAGGTCCTGACATCAGCCCCCAGATCGCGCAGTGCCTCGATCTCGCGCAGAATAAAGGTCAGAGACACCTCGGGGAAATTGCCCGTCAGATAGGCAATGCGCGGTGCCTGCTTTGGTCCGGAGTCTTGTGCCGTGCGTGCGTCCATCATGCTCTTTTCAACAGCTTGCGTAGCCAAGGCACCAGCGCCCAGGGCTTCAGCCCGCCATAATCCGGCCCGGCCTTGCGTACACGCTCGGGCAGGGCAAGGCGGTCAAAGGTCGTGGTTGGCGTATGGCAGGCCCCGTCGGGACCCGCCCCCTGAATCAACAACGTCAGTTCCGCCAGATGCAGGTGAAAGTCAGGCCCCGGAAAATGCGGGCGATCCGCCTGGATGGCGTCGGCCAGTTCGGCCAGACCGATGGATTTGTCCTGCCAGCCGCGTTGTGCGGCCTTCCATCTTGTAAAGACCCCTCCGGCAGGACGCACGATCTCGGTGCTGCCGGGCGGCGGGGCTTCGGCCAGAGGAATACGGCCGCCACCGACACCGGTCAGCCGCTGCAGGAATGTGTTTTCCCGCACCACGCGCAGATTGCGCGCCTTGAGCGGCACGGGGTCGAACCGTTCCAGCCGCACAGGGCAGCGGTAATCACGATAGGTGTCCGCACTCAGCACGCCCTTATTGCCAATGATCCGCATCTGGTGGTCCGTAGGGGCGGCAATCGAGCAGGTGATGCGACCGACGACGCCGCTCTGGAAATCCAGACAGGCGACCGAGAAATCCGGTGTATCCGCAGGATCAAGTGTCTCATCCGTCTTGTCCGGCAGTGTCGCCTTGGAAAACGATGTCACCCGGCGCACGGGGCCAAAGATCGTACACATCCACGACAGGTGGTAGCCCACATGCTCCCACGTGCAGCCCATCTCGTATTCGTGCAGGTATGGCCAGGGTGCCCCGGAGCGCGAGCGCCAGGTTTCAGGTTTCAGCAGATAGACGGGGTTGTCGTCAAATTCGGCATAGACCATCCGCACATCGCCAACCGCCCCGTCTTCCACCGCCTTCCAGAGCGTGAGCGCCGTAGCTGACAGCGCATTGGACGGGGCTACAGACAGGCACAGGTTTTGCGCCTGGGCCAAATCGACCAGCATCTGGGCCGAGGCCAGATCCATTGCCATCGGTTTTTCGGAATAGACGTGCTTGCCCGCCAGAAGGGCCGCCCTGCTGATATCCACATGGCTTTCGATCGAGGTAAAATTCGCCACGATGGAAATCGTGTCATCGGCCAGCAACGCCTCCAAGCTGTCATAGACGAGCAGGTCGTAGAACGCGCCAACCTGACGGGCGCGGGTCGCGTTTCGATCAAAGACACCAGCAATTTCGAGCCCGGCATGCTGGTCAAACGTGGTCATGTAATGGTCAAAGACATAACCGCAGCCGATCACACCGATTTTCATACGGGCATCCCCCATGCGCTGCGGGCACGGTCGATGAGGTCCATGACCTCCACGCTCTGATCCAGCGGCATCGCCTCGGCCTCGATCTGGCCGGTGCGCACACAGTCCATCATCGCTTTGGCCTGGTAGTGATACCCGTTGCCGGCAAACGCAACCGGCAGGGTCTGCCGGGATCTGGTGGCGCGCAAACGCCCCAGCATCTGCCCGATTTTCAGGCCCGTATGGCTTTCCCGGAACCGTTCGAGCTTGCGCGGGGACGCACGGCCTCCGACGTGCGCCGGTGTGATTGGGGTCACATATGCACCGAGCGGGCGATAAATCGGGCCCTCAAGATGCAGCGTGCCGCGCGTGCCCGACAGGGTCGCGCCTTCGCGGCCCGTACTGCGCAGGCTGGAGCGGATGGTGGAAATCGCACCGCTCTCGTGCCGCAAGACCAGCACAGCCTCTTCGTCGACACCAGTGGTGCCAATCTGGCCCAGCGTGTTCATCTCACGGACGGGTCCCAGAAAATGGCGGGCCAAGGACAGGGGATAGATCCCCCGGTGCAACAGCGATCCGCCGCCCACCCCAGGGTCAAAAAGGCTGACACCCTCAGCCGGTACATTGGACACCATAAAGCGCGCATCAAAGGCACGGATCTCGCCCAAACGTCCCGATTGCAGCATATCCTGCACGGCACCGGCAAAGGGTTGAAACCGGGTCCAGAGCGCCTCGATGCAGGGCACGTCCGCTTCACGGGCAGCTGCGACAATCCGCTTTGCCGCACCGACGTTGAGCGCAATTGGTTTTTCGATCAGGACGGGCTTGCCGGCGGATATCGCCATGAGCGCATGCGCTTCATGCACTGCAGGAGGCGTCGCGATATAGACAGCGTCAACGTCCAGGAGCACCGCTTCGTCATAGTCTTGGGCTACATGCGGAATGCCCAGGCTGCGGGCAAAACGTGTCGCATTCTCGGCCTGCCGAGATGCAACCACATGGGCTGACGCCCCGGCATGGCGGAGATCCAGCACAAATTTCCGCGACACCTCACCTGTGCCCAGAATTGCCCACCGAAAGGATCCGGCATCATTCACGTGGCACATCTCTCTTTGTGGTAAAGATCATCAGCGATTGCATGACACGCACCCCATCGCCTGTCGCGCACCAGAACATCGTCGAGCTAGCGTCAATCCGGACCCGTGTAAATGTCATGTGCCGCAGCCTATGGCGAACATGACTGAACGCAACCCGGGAAGACACACCGTTTCATGGACGGCCTTGATGATGACAGGAGGCCGGGCGCGCCAGAACAGGCGCGATCACCTGCGCGAGGCTTTGCGCGGCCAGGCTATGACCATCCGCATCAAGATGGGTATAGTCTCCCGGGATGTAATACGGCTTCGAGAGGGGGCCATGGTCCTGCCGCCCCTGCCGCAGCGCGGCACCAACGGAGACAAACGGCAGGTCAAATGCTGCAGCCATGCGCGCAAGCTCTTCTTCTGCATCCCGTGTGAGGCGCGCTTTCGGCACGAATTTCAGATTGTCGAACCGCGTGTCGCCAATCTCGAACCGCGGTGGCAGATAGCCTATGATGAGGCAGCTGCCCAGCAACCGGGTTCTGGTCTTCAGATCCAGCAGCGCGCTCTCGAATTCCGCCCACATCCGTGGACCAAACGCAGGGGACAGATCAGGCTGCCGCCATCCATAGGCCAGAAGTGGCGATAGCGGTGCATCCAGCGAAACCCGATGCCCCAGCAGGCCCAACCCGTATTTTCCAAACTCCACATTCAGCGAAACCGCCTTCCACAGGGCCGAAGACTGCACAACGTGCGCAAGACGCGTCTTCACACTGCGCGCGGGCTCTTGGCCCTGAGCGCGCAACGCCCTTGCCCGTGCTGCCGGGTCGCCCACGGCTGTGTCTTTGCGAAACTCCGTGAAGCTGACCATATTGGCCGTCACCATCAGAACAATCACCGGTGGCGGGACCGGGTCGGACCAAAGCGTATCCAGCCCGCGCAACATCTGACGGGGCTCACCGCCTTCGACCCCGGCATTGCGCACGACGACGGGGGCCGCGAGATGGGTGTTCAGCTGCAGCGGCCACGTGTCTTCGGCTCCGACGCCTGTGCCGAATGTCGTTGAATCGCCCAGGGCTAGAATCTGCGGCGGCTCTGCCGTCTCTGTGCCGTCGGGGATGCGATAGGCTTTCTCGGTCAAAACAATCTTGTGCCCGCCGGTCATGTCAGGCGCATAGACCAGTCCGGCAAGGTTGGGCCAGAACAGACGCAAGCCCAGCTCTGCCAGCACGAGGCCGATACACAATGCCACCATGGTCCACTTTTCGCGCCGCAGCAGATCCCAAAGTAGGCGCCGCATCGCACGGGCACCGGAAAAACCGGTGCCGTTTTCGCTTGGGTCAGGTGTTTCGCGCAATGTCATAAGCCAGCCTAGAACTGGAAATAGATGAACTCAACATTGACCGTACCCCGGAAGACAAGCGGAAAGAGCGTACAGGCCGCCAACGTCACCAACAGCGCCAGACGCGGCGAGGCTTTGATCACGGCAATCCAGCGGCCGCGCAATCCCGTCAATTCGACCACAAGCAAAAGTGCAACGACAAAGACGGGCCAGCCGGGGGCAAACGCGAACCCCTCTGACCAGAACAGAATACGCTGCATGATCGTGACCGCCGTCTCGAGATCCGTCGCACGGAACAAGATCCAGGATATACACACCAGGTGAAACGTCACGAACCACCGCAAGGCCGTTACCGGAATTGATCTTGGCCGATGATGCGCCAACCCGATCATGCGTTCCAAGGACAGGATGGCGCCATGAAAGACCCCCCAGACCACCCAGTTCCAGCCCGCGCCATGCCACAACCCCCCCAGCACCATGGTAATGAGCAGGTTGAAATATGTGCGCGCGGATCCTTTTCGGTTCCCACCCAGGCTGACATAGAGATAATCCCGCAACCAGGTGGACAGGCTGATGTGCCAGCGTCGCCAGAATTCAGCGATGGAGAGCGATAAATATGGCGTGTCAAAGTTGCGCGGCAAAGTGATCCCCAACATCAATGCACTCCCGATGGCAATATCGGTGTAGCCAGAGAAATCAAAATAGATTTGCGCTGCAAAGGCATATGTTGCCGCAAGCAGCGCCAGACCAGACATCATCTCCGGGTTGGCATATGCTTCGTTTACGATTGGCGCCATCGCATCTGCAAAAAAAACTTTTTTGCAAAGCCCCCAAACAACCAGTGCGATACCGGCCCGAATAAGAGCAGGCTGAAGGCTATGCGCCTTATGGATTTGTGGTACCAGCACATCAGCGCGAATAATAGGGCCGGCTACAAGCTGGGGAAAGAACGATACATAAAGCGCCACATCCACCGGATCGCGAAACGCCGCCAGCTTTCCACGGTACACATCGATTGTATAACTCATTGTTTGAAAAGTATAAAAACTTATTCCAAGCGGCAGGATAAGATCCAGCATTGGCCAAGGCGCCACTCCAGACATCTCGGAAATTGTCGAGGAGAAGAAATCCGCGTACTTAAACAGTATCAATATACCAAGGTTAAAAATTAATGAGGCAAAAAGAGCAATCCGCCTTAGCCAGTGTCCTGCGGGGGCACCCGAAATAACACGAGCTGCTACATAATCTACAAATGTAGACCCAACCAATAATAAGGAAAGTTCTATGTCCCAGAACCAGTAGAAAATGTAGCTCGCAACGAGCAAGAAATAACGACGATATTCCGTATTAATTATAAAATTAATAAAAACTACTAAAGCTAGAAAAATCAAAAAATATGTCGAATTAAACAGCATTTATTACAGAATTTTTATGGTAGACAGCATGGGTGGCGCCTATCCCAGACCGGCCTTTTTGTCACGCAGCTTCCATACGTGCCATCTTGGGAGAGCTTCTGCCTTGAGGCCCGAGAAAAGATGCAGGGCGTCATGGAAGAGCTTTTCTGTGTTCTCTCTTGGGTTGCCAGAGCACTGCATCTAAGCGGTCAAGCTGGTCATGTACCCGTAACGCCGGCGACGAACAGTGCGCATGTCGAAATCATGTCTAACCTCGGCAAAAGCCGGACCTGGATTTGATACCTTACCGGGTCTTGATGCAAACCCTAGGATATGGCTTCAAATGCGCCGATCGACGGATATTGTGATCTGGCGAACCCATAAAAGTCATCCAGGGCCGTCAGCCCTGACAGTGCACCTCCGAGTGCGTTTGAACCGGTTTGCGGCACGGCATTCCACACGATATGACTTGCTGTCCCGTAGTCGGAGCGGAAATCTGGTGCTCCAGACGCGGCAAGGTTTAGACGAACCTCTTCCCCGGTCAGCCAGGCGCTGCCGGTGTTGTTGGCGACAGTGACACCCGTCTCTCCGAACAAGAGCGACGCCGCACTGGCAGTGTTGTCGATAAAGACCTCATGTGCAGCATTTGTGACGGGGCTGGGGTCGAAGTCACTCCTGACACGGTTACCCGGCCAGGAACTGTACGGCACCAGAACCGTCTGCCCGTTGGGGACATCAGCTGTCAGCGTGAAACTGTTGCTCAGATAACCCAGATCGCGCCGCCCATCATATCGCGGTGCCCACAACGGTGTCGTGCCGATTGGGGCGTTGGGAGCGTCCGGCACGGTCAAGTTGGGCTGGTGATAAACGTTGTTCTCGAACGTCACACTCCCAAATGCTGGTGACTGTGCGTTAGAAAACGCAGTGACTCTGGCATCGCCACCTATCACCTCCGCGTCCGATACTTGGTTCAGAATTGTGTTGCTGTAAATCTTGATTGGCGCATCGAGATACTCTTGCGCTGTGAACGCAGCACCTGTCGGCACAAAGGCTGCAAGACTGATGGGCGATGCCACTCCAGCCGTCCCATAGAGCGTTCTGTCTCCAGCCTGAACCAGAAGGCAATTGCGCATTGTAAAACCGGAGTGCTCAACACGAACAGGATCAGCGGTGTAGACCCCACTCACCATTGCCGTCTTGTCCAGGATAACATTGTTGATTGTCCGTTCGCTTGGACCTCCCAGGTCCATCTCGATTGCACGTCCAGCACTCTCCAACGCGCAGCCTTGCATGTTCAGCTTGCCGCGCGGGTCGCCAATCTGGTTCCAGCGCACGCATGGCTGCGAGACGTGAACGCCTCGGCCACCGGGAAACTCCGTCCAGCCCGACCGGCTGAAAATGTCGCAGGAGTGCATCACACACTTACCACCGCGCTCGATACGGATTGGCCCGTGCGTATTGTTGCCTGCACCGTTTTTGACACCGCCGGACAATGCCTGCGGGTTCTGTCGAAAACGGCACCCGGTGTAAGATGTAAAGCCTTGTTGATCCTCAAATACGGCGAAATTTGCCCAGCTGTCGACGATTGTATTGTTAAAGGTGAGATCGACAATTTCAGGGCCGTCCTGATGCCGCTGGTTGCGTGTGACGAGCGTGTTGAACCCATTGGCAACCACATTATTGAACAGGATGTATGTGGCAAAACCCTGGTTGAACGTGTTGTAGAACGCCTGTCCCTCAGCCTGACCAGATGAATTTGGACCACCAATCGTGCCTGTCCTAGTATCGTAATGGCCATCAAGGTTAAGGCCGTAAAAGACAATGTCAGTGCGCTTGCCCGGACTGCTGCGCGCTGTCTCGTCTTCCAGAAAACCAGCGGTGCCGGAATTGGCACAGAAGAGTTTCTCGGGCGTGCCTGAGCCGGGCGAGGCGCACCAGTAGATGTTCTTGTAACCTGACCGTGGGCGTAACAGGCCCTGAGCCTGATGAAAGAAGTGCTGAACCTGACGATCAAACATGATGCGGTACATCTTGGTCGGGTCAGAGGCTTGTAACGTACCCTGTAGTTCATACGCGGCAAGCGGTGTAGCAACCGTCCGCGCCCCCGCTGGTGCCCGTGCAAACGTTGCATCCGTACTGACAAAAATCGTCCGATCACCTGCAAAAAGCACATCGGGATCACCGACCGTGATCGAAACCGGGTTGCCCTGTTCATCCCGCAGAGACGCCAGTGCCGTCTTGCCGGACGAGGGTTCGATCACAAGGCATGTCGGGTTGTACGACCCCGGGCGCTGATAGGTGTGTGACGCAAGCGGTCCGTAGCCCCGGTTGGCATTCTTGTGCGCGTCCGGCAGATGTTCAGGCGCGGTGAACACGGACCCCGGATCACCGAAATCCCAGAAATAGTAAATATCGTGAAACTGCGGGTCATAGGGATTTTGAGGGCTGACCGGGCCGGGCGTGTCAAATCCGTCGAGCACCACTTCGAAGTTGATCCCCTCCGGGGCCACCTGCAACTGGCTGCGGCGCATCACGATCCGCGCACTTTGCTGGGTGCCGGACTGCGCCTGAACAGGCCACCCGCCGGGGTCTGTAGCCCCGGTCTCGCCATCGCTCGACAGCACAACATCCGCACCCGCGGCAAACCCCTGAAATCCGATGCGCGTCGTCATGACACTTCTCCTGCCCGATGCATTGCTGTGATGTTAGGTGAGCGAAATTGACCGATCTGCCATGCGGGTTATGCTGCGCTGATAGATGTTCTCCAGCTCGGCCGCATTCGTAAACCCTGTGGACAGCATCAGCTCGGCGCATCTGAAGTCATTGTTGAAGATCGTGCCATAATGCACCCCCCCCAGAGCCTGGGGCAAAGCCGCGATCGCCCCGCGCGGCTCACTCAGAGACGTCACCAGCGATCCCGCCTGATCCCCCCGGAAATAGACGCAATCGCCTGCCGCGTTCAAGGACACGCCGATGAACACGTAATCCGTGGGCATGGCACCATCCACCACCGGCGCGCTGCCGCCGTTGCGCGCAATGGTCAGATCATCGTTCGACACCGTAAAGACCGTCCAGCCCGGTGCACCCCCTTGTGGCCCGAGCGTGCCGCCCAGAATGCTGGCTGCGGACGTACGCTGCACGACCGCGCAAAAGGTAAAATCAGCCGTTTCCGCAATATCCGACAGATAGCCGCGGCCGAGCCCCTGAATACGCACGGCATTGCTTTCGAAGGTCGATCCGGCCCCTGCCGGTCCGGCGGTCAGGGACGCGCCGGTTTTGAGATCCCCCAGCGATGCCGCATCCGGGCCAAAGAGCCAATGCGCGTCCATGGCGTCTTCGGCCACCGGCGCTGTCGGCGACGAGGCAATCACCATCGGTGTCGGCGCGGCCGCCGACAGGGCACTCACCATATAGGTGCCATCCGGCAGGAGCCCGGCCACATCGAAGGGCGGTGTGCCGGCAAGCTCAAAGGTCTCGCCCGACGCTGTGTTTTCGAAATGGAACCGTGCCATGCTAGTTTCCTTCCAGGACAAGTGTGCCGTCAACGTCCGGTGCTGCGGGCATTACGGTGGATTGAATGACCGTTCCCTCGATCTGCCATGCCGTGCCGGGGCCGGACGACGCCTTCAACATGTCCAGCGCCGCAAAGTAGCGCGCGCCCAATATGCGCAAGGACGCCGCATCAAAGTGGATGCCGTCGGCTTGTGGCACCAGTCCGCTGCTGTCGACAAAGGCCGTCCTGCCGACCCTGGCGGGCGTTGCACTCAGCGCGGCCTGCACCGTCTGACGATTGGCGTCACCAGCCACCCAGGACGGGACCATGCCCCCCACCACAAACGGTGTTGTTTCGGTTGCGGCGGTCACATCCGCACGGATGTCGGTGATCATCTGGTCGAGGCGGCCCGCATAGGCATCCGCATCCGCAGCAGAGCCTGCATCACTTTCGCCCTGATGCCAGAGGAACCCGCAGAACTCATAATCCGGATTGGCCGCGAACAGCGTGTTCAGGCGCGAGACCGCGCTGTTGTAATAGACGTTGCCCCGGTTCCAGTGATTGCCGGCAAAGCCGGTAGAGCTTCTGGCATCCGGCACAAGAAGAACGCGGTCATACGGATTGGCCGCCATGTGCTCGATGGCGAATTGCAGCGCCAGACCCATGAAACCCGCGGACCCGTCATGGTGATCCAGCAGGGTCTGTGCCGGAACGATCTCATCATTTGTGCCGCCCGAGGCGCGCCCGGTGCGGGCGACCTGGAATGCCTGGTCGGGATACGTCGCGGCCCCGTCAAAGGGCGTGAACCCCACCATGTTCGACTGCCCGATCAGGCTGAAGACAAGGGTGCGGCGGACAATCGGCACAGGCGCCGAGACATGCGCTTGCGCTGTCTGCCCGATCTGCATCGCAACCTCGCGCACATGCAGCACGGTGTCGAGATCGGCCGCCTGAACGTCATAGGTCGTCTCCATGGCCCCGGCGATGTCCACGTCATCGCGGACCCACTGGCCCAGAACCACAATGGCGCCCCGCGTCGCATCATAGGCCCAGAGCCCCGGCGTGTACTGCATCGTCTGCCCCACATCGGCGGCGGCACTCAGGGCAGGGGGGACAAGGCTCACCGGACCCGCGGCCAGTTCGGCCTGGGACACAAGATATGTTCCCGCATAGACCGCAGGCGCGGTCACGACGATCTCGACCGGGTCCGCACCGCTGACAATCTCGATCTGGTTGTCCGCGGTGGTCATGACGGTGGTTTCAACTGGCGGCGGCAGGGGTGGCGCGCCCACCACATCACCGACCAGCCCGACACCCAGGGCCAGAGAAATCGACAGCATCAGTACAATGCCACGATACTGGTGGCTGTCGTACCTGTGCTCCAGACGCGCTGCACGCGCACGGGAAACGCGCTGCCTGCACCGACAAAGAGCGTTTCGGTATCGCCTGCGACGGTGGTCACACGGACAAATCCGCTCTGCCCGACATTCAGCGCCCGACTTGCCGAGGCAAGATCGTCCGTATCACTGGGCGTGACAGCGGCCAGATGAGATGCCGGGCTTTCAAGGCCGGGTGTGTACTGCTGAAACGTATCGGCCACTGGAACATCTCCTCGAATGAAAGGCCCCGATGCGGGGACGGGCGAGTGCGAAGATGTGTTAAATTGGTTAACGGTCTCTTCGTGATGCGCGCGGTGCGGTGCCTTCTGTGCCATGGCATGGCGCAAGACATTGTTTTGCCAAAAGCATCTGTAGTAATGAAGCGGCAATACGATGGATGCATCATCAGACCGCAGATAACGCGGGCCGTCTTTCGGCAGACGTAAAGGTCACAGGCATGGTTCCGACAATCGCGATTTTCAGCTGGCCGATCGTCGTTATCGTTCTGTTCCGGAAGTATTCCCAGCATCTCGCCGTCGCGGTCAGCATCGTGGCAGCCTACCTGCTGCTGCCGGTGCAGGGCGGTATTGATCTGCCCCTGCTGCCCCCCATCAACAAGAACACGGTGGTTGTGATCGCCATCCTGTTGGTGCTGCTGAGCCTCGACAAGAGGGCCAGAACCACCCAGGCACTGCCGGGATGGCTGCCAAAACCGCTGCTGCTGCGTCTCCTGATCCTGGGGGCCGTGGGCGGTGCGATGATGACCGTGGTCATGAACGGGGATCGTGTCTTTTACGGCAACCGCGTCCTGCCGGCCTTGCGGCTCTACGATGCGTTTTCGGCCATGCTTGGGGCCGCACTCATGCTGCTTCCGATGCTGCTGGCGCGCAAATATCTGGCGCGGCCCGAACATCACGTCCTGCTGCTGACCGTGCTCTGTGTCGCCGGGCTCTGCTATTCGCTGCTTGCGGCTTACGAGCTGCGCATGTCGCCCCAGCTGAACCGTATGGTCTACGGATTTTTTCCGCATTCCTGGGCCCAGCACGTGCGCGGCGGCGGATACCGTCCCCTTGTGTTTTTGGCACACGGCCTGCAATTGGCCATCTTCTTCACGGGTGCTGTCATTGCAGCCTGCAGCCTGATGCGCATCCACGTCGAACGCAAACGTACGTTATATATTTTTGCGATCGTCTGGCTTGTTGCGATCCAGGTGATGAGCAAATCTTTTGGTGCCCTGGCAATTACAGTCGTGCTTGCGCCCCTCGTTGTCTTCCTGTCTGTCCGCACGCAGCTGATCGTCGCGGCGTGCCTTGCTGTTCTGGTGGTGTCTTATCCGCTGAGCCGCGGGGCAGGCATGATACCCGTGGATGGTGTCCAGAATTTCATTGCCCGGATCGACCCGCAGCGTGCCGCCTCTCTGGGTGTGCGACTGGCACATGAAGAGGCCCTGCTCGAGAAAGCCTCCGTGCGCCCCGTCTTTGGCTGGGGCGGCTGGGGCCGGTCGCGGATCTATGATGAGAACGGCCAGGATGTCACGATCGCCGACGGTTACTGGGCCATCGCCATCGGGGTGGGGGGCTGGGTGAAATACCTGTCGGAGTTCCTGATGATGGGGGGGGCGGTGGTTCTGCAGGCGCTCCGGCAACGGATCTACAAAGTGGGGCCCGAAACCGCCGCCCTGGCGCTGATCACCGCCGGCTGGATGGTGGATCTGTTGCCCAACAGTGCCCTCACGCCCCTGCTCTGGCTTGTGGTGGGCGCGCTCTGGGGCAGGTTTGAGCTGGGCCGGATCACCGACACGGCCGAAGCACCCGACACAGCGGAACAGACCCGCGCCGTCCGTTACCGCCGCCAGCCACAAAATCGCCCGACACGCGGCAGACCCACGACATATGCACGGGTCAAGTCACCACAGAGCACCCCCACCCTCTGACCCCAAGGGTCCCCAAAGACAGCCCATGCCCACATCCCTCTCTGTTTCGATCATCAATTATCGCACGGGCGATCTGACCATAGCCTGCGTACAGTCGGTGCTGGAGGCTGCCCGCGGCGAAGCGGCACTCGATGTTCACACGGTTGTCGTCGACAACGCCTCGGGGGATGGGTCCGCCGATCAGATCGCCGCATGGATCAAGGAACAAAACGTTGGTGATCAGGTTACGCTCGTGCGCTCACCCACCAATACCGGCTTCTCCGGAGGCCACAATCAGGGCATCACCGCCCGGCCCAGCGACTTTGTCCTGGTGCTGAATTCGGACGCTGCAATACGCCCCGGTGCCCTCTCGGCCCTGATCCGCGCCGCTCAAGACGCGCCCGATACAGGCTTTTTCGCCCCCCGGCTCGAAGACCCCGATGGCACGCCCCAGGTCAGCTGCTTTCGCGCCCATTCCCCCCTGTCCGAGGTCATCCGAACTGCGGTCACAGGTGCTGTTACCCGGGCCCTGGGCCGCTATGAGGTCGCTCTGGGCATCAATCCACCTCCCGAACATATCGAATGGATGAGCTTTGCCTGCATCCTGCTGCGCCGCGAGATGATCGACGCCATCGGACCGATGGATGAAGGCTATTTCCTCTATTTCGAAGACGCCGAATATGCCTTGCGGGGGCGTCGTGCGGGCTGGGGCTGCGCCTTTGTGCCCGACGCGCGCGTCATCCACTATCGCGGCGGCAGTGGACCGGTCAAAGCCCTGCAAAAAGCCAAGAAACGCCTGCCGCGCTACTACTACTGCGCCCGGAGCCGCTTTTTCCACCAGCAATACGGACGGGCCGGGTTGCTGGCCGCCAATCTGTGCTGGCATCTGGGCCGCGGCATCGCACAGCTGCGACGGCTTGCCGGGCGCGCACCGGTGCCGATGGCCGCCTGTGAAGCCCGGGATATCTGGACCAACTTCACCAACCCCCTCGGTCCGCGCGGGGCCCCCGGAGAAGACCATGGCAGGGCCTGACTTTCTGATCATCGGCGCGATGAAATGCGGCACCTCGACCCTGCAGGCGCAACTGGCAGCGCAACCGGGGGTCTTCATGACCACGCCGAAGGAGCCCAATTTCTTCTCCGATGACCCGATCTATGCCAAGGGGCTGGACTGGTACGGCACGCTCTATGACGCCGCCGCGCCGGGCGACCTCAAAGGTGAGGCCAGCACACATTACACCAAGCGTCCCAGCTGGCCCGATACGGTCGACAGGTTGCAGGCCGCCGTGCCCGACGCACGCCTGATCTACATGATCCGCAATCCCGTCGAGCGCTGCGTGTCACATTATATCCATGACTGGAGCGAGGGGCGGATCGCTCATGATCTCGACACGGCCATCGCAAAACTGCCCGAGATCACCGCCTACAGCCAATATGCCATGCAGATCACACCGTTCCTCGACGCGTTCGGGCCCGAACGCATCCTGCTGACGAGCCTTGAGGCATTCAAACGTGACGGGGCAGGGGAGCTGGCCCGCATCGGCGCCTTTGTCGGCATGGCACAGCCGGCAAAATGGCAAGACACCATCGCGGCGCAGAATGTCTCGGCCCAGCGGATACGCCGGATGCCGCTGCAGGGCCTCCTGCTCGACAATCCCGTGGCCGAGGCCCTGCGCCGCAGGCTGGTGCCCAAGGCCATCCGCGCCCGGATCCGCAAGGCCCGCACCATGGACACCCGGCCCACGCTGGGTGACGCGACCCGTGCCCGGCTCGAGACCACGTTTCTCGAAGACCGCGCGGTGCTTGCCACGCTCTTTCCTGATCATCCCGCGCTGACGGACTGCTACCCCTTTGCGGCGTCATGACCGACGCGCCCGTCATAGCTGCCGTCGCCATTGGCCGGAATGAGGGGGACCGGCTTGTGGCGTGTCTTGCGGCACTCCGGGGCAGGGTGGATCCCATCGTCTATGTGGACAGCGGGTCGACCGATGACAGTGTCGCGGCGGCACGGGCTGTGGGGGCGCATGTGGTCGCACTGGACACATCCACCCCCTTTACCGCTGCGCGCGCGCGGAATGCCGGGCTGGCCGCCTTGCGCAAGCACGCGCCAGGGGCCGCTTATGTGCAATTCCTCGACGGTGACTGCGTGCTGCAACCGGGCTGGATCGAGACGGCCCGCGCCGTCCTGCAAGACAACCCGGATGTCGCCGTTGCCTGTGGCCGGCGGCGCGAGAAATTCCCCGATCACAGCCTCTACAACAGGCTGATCGACGCTGAATGGGATACACCCGTGGGCGACGCCAGGGCCTGCGGCGGGGACGCACTGATGCGGATTGATGCGCTGCAGGAGGTGGGCGGCTATCGCGACAGCCTGATTGCCGGGGAAGAGCCCGAGCTGTGCGTGCGGCTGCGCGCCCATGGCTGGAAGATCCGGCGGCTCGATGCCGAGATGACCCTGCATGATGCCGATATCACCCGGTTCGGTCAGTGGTGGCGCCGCGCGCAGCGGGGCGGGCACGCCTATGCCGAAGGGGCGGCACTGCACGGGGGGCCGCCTGAACGTCACAAGGTGCGCGAGACGCGCAGCGCGCTGCTCTGGGGGGCCGCCCTGCCGACACTGGCGCTTTTGGGGGCGCTGCTGGTCACGCCCTGGGCACTGGCGTTGCTGCTGGCCTATCCGGTCCAGATACTGCGCCTGTCGGCAAAGGGGATGCCGCTGATCCAGGCGGTCTTTGTCGTTCTGGCCAAGCTGCCGGAGGCGCAGGGGACAGTGCAATACTGGCTCAAGCACCTGCGCGGCGCTGAAAGCACGCTGATTGAATACAAGTAGGCCCTGACGCGGTCAGTTCAGATCATACACGTCCAGCTGCAGCCGTTCTGCGGTCATCGTGCGCTGCGGCGTGCGCCCTCCGATGACCGTGGCCAGCGCAGGTGCCACGTCATCTTCGAGGTCCGCCTGACGGGTGGACGCAGACTGGGCATTGCGCACCACGAAAAGAGCACCCATTTGCGGCAATGCGATCTGGCCAGCCTCCGCCAGCGGCACGAATGTCGACCGCAACGCGGCATCAATCACGTTGCGATTATGGTCGCGGCTGATGAACCCGTAGGCCGCCCCCTCGAACGCCTGCGGCACATGCCAGCGCAGGGCAGGCTCCAGCATCTGGTAGCCCAGCACCAGGACGTCGGTGGCCGGGTCGAAATCCTGCAGCTCTGCGGCCAGGACCCGTTCGGGCGTACGTTCCGGGGCAGGGGGCAGAAATGCCCGGAACGCCAGAAGCTGCGAGACAACCAGAAACGCCACCCCGCCCCAGCGCAGAACCGGGCGCAGCGGGGCCAGCCCCGCCGCCAGCACCAGCACCGACACGATGCTGCCCCAGGCAATCACGCGGGCCATATAGAGCGGTTTGAAAAAGCTGACCCCCAGCACCAGAAGCGGCAGGCCGATCACCATGCAGCCCATCAGCCAGGCGATATGCGGACGGTCCCTGAGCGACCACAGCCCCCACAGGATCATGAGCGCCACAACGGGCTTGCTCCATTTGGGGTAGGGGTAGGCTGCTGCGGTCTGGTTGTAGATATAGCTGACCGACGGTTCGGGCACCCAGAAACTGCCCCCGACAGTACCGGTCGCATGCACCACAAACGGATAAAGTGCCGGTAAAATCAAAAGGATATACAGGGCCAGTGCCGCCAGGGCCTGCCACAGGAACCGCAACGGCAAGATGCCCTGACCGACACAGATCAGAACCCACAGCCCAAAGAGGGTCATCACGAAAATTCCCAGCGCCTGCGCATAGAAGGCAAGGGCAAGGGCCGCGGCGAACCCGGCCCACAGCCAGAGGTCGGCAGGGCCCGTTTCCGCACTGTCCCGTGACGACGGCCCCTGCATCCGGCGGCGGGCCCGATTTGCCAGCACCACCGCGCACCACAAGGCCGCTGCCAAGGCCAGATTGGCCAGGCAATACATCCGCACCTCGCGCCCCTGATAGAGGAACATCGGGGCCGAGATCAGAAGGATCACCGCAATCAGCGCCATCGGCCCCGGTGCCATCCGCCGCGCGACCAGATAGAACAGCGGCACGATCAGAAGGCTCAGCGCAATGGGCAGGCTGCGCACCGCCACGATGCTTTCGCCAAAGACGCCGTTCCACACTTTCTGCAGCCCGTAATAGACCGGGCGGTGCGTGTCGGTGCCCCAGTGTTCGACCATCAGCTCGTACCAGCCGGCACGGGTGAACATCAGCGTGACATGTTCATCCCACCAGTATTCCTGCCAGCCCAGCCGGACCGACAACAGGGCGGCTCCGACCCCCATCATCGCCACGATGATCCACCTGTCGGTGCGCGTCAGCGACACAGCATCTGGAGAGGCAGAACGGACCATCGCGACATCCCTGGCGTTACCTGCCGGAACGAACCCCGGCCTGGCGCAGACACATACGAAGCTTGCCGCCCCGCGTCCACGCGTCAATGCGCTCTTTTACACCCCGCGGGCAGGCGGAAAATCGCACAAATCTGACGAAAGTGACACGGGGTATTGCTACTATAGATAGAATTTTAACCTACCCGAATCAGTATGCGGGGAAATGCGCACGCTGTTTCCCGAACGCGCATAAAACAGGGCAATTTCCATCTACAATTGCACAATGCGACCTGGAGGAGGTCAAGAGGCGGTCAAAATGTGACGGAATGGCGGCTGAAATTGGTTATCAAGAGTTTAACGGCTTCCTGATCTCTTGTACTGTGGGCGCAGTAGTTCGGTTCGTACGGATACAACAAAGGTTATCATGATGAAAAAATCATTACTCTTGGCAGGCGCGGCCGTTCTTGCGCTGAGCTCCGCAGCAACAGCTGCTACATTTAGTGTCGATGGTACACGCGGGGTGATACCCACCGCCGGCCAGACCAATGAAGTTCTGACAAATGTGTTCGGTATGGGATCCGCCTCAGGCTTCTTCGGCTCGCAGGTATCCATCAGCGACGCGGCGACCATTCAAGTAAGCTATTTCGGTTACGAAGCGGGTTTCACAAACTCGTTTGAGATCGCAGGCACAGGTGGCACCAGCGCAAGCTTTTCGACCGGCGTGCCAAGTTTCCTCTATGCAGCTAATGCAGCGACGCCGATCTTGACAGAAACCATCACGGTGGCCGCAGGTGTGCTTGACTTCTCGTTCAGCACATTGGGTGACGCGATAACCGCCGCTGCCACGGTCGAAAACGACCGGACCAAAGCGGGTGCGAACACCGACAACACCGCGACGCCGGCGATTGCGAATTTCTTCTCATCGCTCTCCACATCGGCCGAGACTGTGTTCCTGTTCTTTGATGATGCAGGCGGTGGCGATGACGACAACCACGACGACTTCGTCGTGAGCCTGAGCATGGTGCCTCCGGGCCAGGAGCCCGAGCCCGTTCCGCTGCCGGCCGGTGGTCTGCTGCTGATCGGCGGTCTGGGTGCGTTTGCCATGGCACGCCGTCGCAAGACCAAAGCCTGATCCGATCAAGTATCGGTCATGATGCAGGGGCCCACGGGCCCCTGTTTTCGTTTGAGCGCCTGAACACTCAGCCCCGTGCGTAAACGTCCTCGTACCGGATGATGTCGTCCTCACCCAGATAGGACCCGGTCTGCACTTCGATCAGAACCATCGGCACCTTGCCGGGGTTCTCCATCCGGTGCACCGCGCCCAGCGGGATGTAGACGGACTGGTTTTCGGTCACCAGCCGCACCTCTTCATCGATCGTCACGCGCGCTGTCCCTTCCACCACGATCCAGTGCTCCGCCCGGTGGTGATGGCTTTGCAGCGACAGGGCCGCACCCGGATTGACCACAATCCGCTTGACCTGAAACCGCCGCCCGATGACCAGGCTTTCGAACCAGCCCCAAGGACGGTGATCGCGGGGAAAGGTTTCGGCCTGCAGCACATCCTTGGCCTTGAGCGTGCTCACCGCGCGCTTGACATCCTGGGCGCGGGATTTGTCGGCCACCAGCACCGCATCCGGCATCGCCACCGCAATGATGTTGTCGAGGCCGATGCCCACGATCTGCTGTTTGTCATCCTCGGACCGCAACAGGCTGTCGCGGCACTCGATCGCGGTCGCGGGCCCGTGCAACGACACGCCGTCGCCATCCGGCCCCGCTTCGCGCCAGACCGCATCCCAGCCCCCCAGATCGGACCAGCCCGCCCCAAAGGGCACCACCACCAGATCGCGGGCCTTTTCCATCACCGCATAATCGATCGAGATATCGTCGAGCTGCGCCCAGGCCGCGGGATCGATCCGCAAAAAGCCCAGATCCGGTTCGGCCGCATCAAGGGCCTGCCGCACCAATGCGACCATGTCCGGCGCAAGCGCCTCATAGGCTGCAACGATGGTGGACACCGAGAACATGAAAATACCTGCGTTCCAAAGGTAATTGCCCTCCGCCAGCATCGCCTGGGCGGTGTCCAGATCCGGCTTTTCGACAAAGCGTTTGAGCGGGACAGGGGCGCATTCTTCGGGGGTGCCTCCCATCTCGAGATAGCCATAGCCCGTCTCGGGCCGGTCCGGCGTGATCCCGAATGTCACCATCTGCCCCGCTGCGGCCGCCTGGGCCGCCACATCGACAACCGCCAGAAAGGCATCGGTGTCCGAAATCACGTGATCGGACGGGGCCACAAGCATCAGCGCTTCCGGGCTGCTGGCCTGCAGATGCAACGCTGCCGCCAACACGGCCGGCGCGGTGTTGCGCCCTTCGGGTTCGATCAGGATGGCGCCCGGGTCCACACCGATGCTGGACAGCTGTTCGGTCACGATAAAGCGGAAATCGGAATTGGTGACCACGGTGGGTGCCGCAAACCGTGGCCCCGACAGCCGCAGGGCCGAGGACTGAAACAGGCTCTCGTCCTGCATGAGTTTGGAAAACTGCTTGGGATAGCTTTTGCGCGACAGGGGCCACAACCGCGACCCGGACCCCCCGGCCAGAAGAACAGGAGAAATGATGTGATGCGACATGATCCAGATCCAAACGTTGCCTGCTTGCTGTGTGTTAAGCGCGCCTGTTGTGTCAACGCTAGGGTAAATTATGGACTTCTTTCGGCTGACCTACGCTTCGGGGACCCTCTCTGGTCAGCAAACAGGCATCTTGCAGCACTTGCTGTCCTGGCTGAACGCGACGACACGTATCACGCGCCATATCGGGGACAGAACGCAGTTGGTTCATCTGCAACACAGTGTTCCCAAGAATTCGTTTGAATTTTTGGCACCTCATTGGCATAGCCGTACACATTTCAAGTTACGTGATCAGGATGCTGCATGCTCAAACTGGCCAAGAAATCCATTCGTGCTGTTTTGAAATCTCAAGGATTTGCCCTCTACAATACGAACCTGCCTCGCGTGTATAGCGAAGACAACCTGAGCACTGACCACAACCACAGTTTCGTCAAGGATCCCCGCTTTATTGCCGCCTACGATCGGGCCAAGCAAGCCAATGGTGGCGTGGATCACATGATGCGATGGCGCGCCCATGTCGCGTTTTGGGCAGCCCGCCACGCGGTCAGTCTAAAGGGCGATTTCGTGGAATGCGGTGTCAGCACCGGTTTCCTGATGTCAGGCATCATGCAGGACCTCAACTGGAACACGCTTGAGCGCAACTGCTACCTCTTCGACACCTTTCAGGGGCTTGATGCGCGCTATACCAGCGAAACAGAAGCGCAGGACGTGCGGCTCTAGCGGTTTTCCGGTTTGCGCGATGATGCCGTACGCGAAAACTTCGCAGAGTTTCAGAACGTACATTTCGTCGTTGGCACCGTTCCAGAAACGCTGGACGAGGTCGAGATCAATGAAGTCGCCTATCTGTCGCTGGACATGAACTGCACGGCACCGGAAATCGCGGCGTTCAAGCATTTCTATCCCAAGCTTGTTCCGGGGGGATGGATCGTTTTGGATGACTATGCCTATTCGGGATATGATGAGCAGCACTATGCCTACAACGATTTGGCCAAGGAGATGGGCATCGAGATCCTGTGCTTGCCAACAGGGCAGGGCCTGGTAACGAAGCAAGGCTGATTGGCGCGCGAATTTCCCTAAAAGAGCGGTTCAGAGGCCGCCCCCCCGGACCACCC
>ERZ1740072.66-NODE-66-length-57255-cov-17.471014_pt1 | contig 57255 bp, 52 predicted proteins | sample MGYA00581733_ERZ1740072 | MGnify/ENA primary metagenome ERZ1740072 (study PRJEB43018, sample SAMN04849741) | marine metagenome | isolation source: floating plastic debris | place: Pacific Ocean | collected 2008-08-30 | study: EMG produced TPA metagenomics assembly...
TCAAAGTCAATTTCGTTTAAGTAGTCCACAGCCCAGGTCGCACAGCGTTGAATCATATGATATGGATAGATTTGGGCCACCCCCACAACGGGAATACCTGCCGCCTTAGCTGCTTCAATCCCGGCAAAGCACGATTCGATGGCCAGACAGTTTTGGGGAGTGAGGGCAAGATTAGAATCCAGTACGTTTAATTGATCAATGGCCGCCAGATAACTCTCCGGTGATGGTTTACTAGCCGATACCGGCATATCGCTAGCAGAAACGACCAATGAAAATTGATCGGTGAGCTTAGCCGTTGCTAACACCTGCTCCACATCAGTGCGCTGGGCACCGGTGACAATAGCTGTGGCATATTGCTTGCTGCGAATGCGATAGAGCAAATCATCGAGCCCCGCATAGAGAGCTAGTTTAGATTGCGATCGCAGCCATTCACCATACCCTTCTGACTTCTTTCGCAGTAGTGCATCCAAATACTCATCGCGCACAAAGCGACCCCGAGTTTGCAAAATTGCCGTCAGGCGAGCCCGATCGCTTTGGCCCAGATACATCTCCCTGTACTCATCCAGGTCAAATCGCAGATTTTCAGCTAGCAACAACTGAGCAATCAGCTGGGGATGGACATCATCGTCGTTGATGATGACACCGTGGAAACCGAAGAAGATTGCTTTAAGCATTGTGCCAAATTACGCGATTAGAGATCTTGACAAATCCCCCTTAAAGGGAATCATTTGGCGCTCTAAGCCACACCAAACAGACATTATTAAGGATGTCCGTAAATAAGACACCAAGTGTGCCAATGACGCCTTAGTATTAAATATTACCCCCATTGATCTTACTCCTTGGGGAATTAGCTTCAACCTTCCTGGTTAGTCCATTAGGTTTGTAACTATGCATCTACTTTCCGAAAAGAGCTTTATCAGTGAAACATCCATTCCTGTAATCCTACAGTGGTGGTTGCAACGAAAACGTCGTGCCAACTCTGGGGATGTGCTCAGCCATCCCATCGTTCAAGACGTTGACTCCAGCTATTTAGACAAGTATCAGCGGCTGATGGACGTCTATGCCGTGGTCAAATCCGGTGGTGCCAAGGCCCAGATCCAAGCCGCCAAGGAGCACTGTGGACGAGAACGTGAGGCAATTACACAGCGCCTCAACCAAATCAGTAATCAGCCGGAAGCGACCGATGAGTACCTACGGCTGCTCCACGAAACTCAAGAACTTGAACGATCTACCCATTGGCGGATCAATCAACTGAAGGATATCCACCCCGACGAAGAAATCGCTGTGCGTGGGTATCTGACGGATATCGAGCAGATTTTAATCCGATAGACGGACTGATTACGGCCTTATTGTAGAGACAGTTCATAGCTCGTCTCTACAAATAAGCTCATAACTCTATGGAATCCTATGACGTCGTTGTGATCGGTAGCGGCATCGGTGGTCTGGTGGCAGCAGGCTTACTTGCCCGCTATGGTCGGCGGGTGTTGGTGTGTGAAAGTCATACATTGCCTGGTGGGGCCGCCCATGCATTTAAGCGTCAGGGATTTACCTTTGACTCCGGACCGTCTTTTTATTGCGGTTTGGCCGATCCTACGTCTTGCAATCCTCTGCGAGAGGTGTTGAATGCCCTGGGTGAGTCGATTACAGCGGTAGCTTACGACCCCTTAGGGCATTACCACTTTCCCGATAGAACCCTGGCCATATATGGCAATGCCGAACAGTATCAGGCATCGCTGGCACAGATTAGCCCCCAGGCGGCCCAAGAGCTAAAGACGCTGACAAAGAAAATGCTGGCCATTTACCGGCCCCTGGGGGCAATTCCCACCCTGGCCCTACGGGCAGATGGCTGGCTATTGCCATTGCTAATACAGCGATTTCCTAAAGCAATGGCACAGCTACTGCCTCAGCTACGGGGGTTAGGTCGCTCCATGGGGGATTTTGTGGATGAAACAGTCCAAGACCCATGGTTACGACGGCTGATTGATTTGGAATGTTTCTTGCTCTCTGGCATGAAAGCCCACCAGACCGTTGCCCCTGAAATGGCGTTTATGTTTGGTGAGCGGGCCGAGTCGGTGATCGATTATCCCATCGGCGGCAGCGGTGCCATTATCGATGCGTTAGTGAGGGGTCTAGAACGCTGGGGCGGTCAGCTGCGTCTGGGGGCCCATGTAGATAAAATCTGGGTTGAGCAAACCCAAGCCCAAGGCGTCGTCCTTAAAACAGGAGAACGCATTCGCGCTGGTCAGGTTATTTCCAACGCCACTCTCTGGGATACCTGCAATCATCTTCTCGCCGAGGCAGATCTGCCCCCTCAGTACCGCCAAACATCGCTAGCAACGGCGGCTGTCGATAGCTTTATGCACCTACATCTGGGCATTCGCGCCCAGGGATTAGAGGAGTTAACCATTCACCACGTGGTTGTCCATGATACGGAACAAGACATTACGACCCCCGGCAACACCTGTATGATTTCGATTCCGTCGGTGCTCGATCCATCCCTGGCCCCCGACGGTCACCATGTGGTGCATGCCTATACCCTAGAGCCCTATACTGGCTGGCAACGTGACGAAAACTATGGGGCCAAAAAAGAAGCTAAGGTGGAGCCCCTCATCCGTGCTTTGCAGAAGGTGGTGCCGGATATTTGCGATCGCATCACCCTCAAACTCATTGGCACCCCCCTCACCCACCAGCGCTTTCTCCGCCGTCACCAAGGTACCTACGGCCCTGCGATCTCAGCTGGTCAGGGCCTATTTCCAGGCTGCAAAACACCGATCAAAGGTCTCTACCGAGTAGGGGACAGCACCCTGCCCGGCATTGGCGTGCCCGCCGTTGCCGCCTCTGGCATCCTCTGTGCCAATAGCCTGGTCAGCCCAAGGGAAGCCGCCGCCCTCCTCGATTTACAAGCTCCCTAAATCCACGGTAGTCCCATCGGCCAATAAAGGACCGTAATCGACACCTGCTCCTGACGCAAATAAGCCATCATCCGACGATGCACATTGCCCACCGACTTCCTAGTATCAAAGGTCTTCAAATGGACCCATGACCTCAGTGTCTCACCGCCAGCACGGGCATGCTCAGGGGCCACCGTTCTTAACCAGCCCTGTACGCTCTCAGGTAACGTTTGGGTCATGCGCAGCGGCAGAGTGCCCGTAGAAAAACCCTGGGCATAGGCGGGGTTTAAAAAGGCGCTGTAGGTATCTGCCTCATCGGTCTGCTGCATCACCACACTCAAGCACAGAGCCTTTAGATACTGTCTTAGCCTGGTGGTTTGCTCCCCCGATAGCTCAGGCATAAATGGAATCTGAGTCAACGATTCATTCACATTGTCAGGATCTCCCACACTCAGGTGAGTTCCCCCAATGACCGCAATTAAATGATTATCAGGACCACTGAGCTGATTAAACGGTCCCAGCTGCTGAGCCAATGTGGGGGTTACCCCATCCTTCGTCCCCGTCAAAATAATGCTGGGCACCGCTACATCCTTGAGCCCTCTGCGACCAAATAATCGCCCGACTAGTGGGTTCATAGCAATCACCTGGACAATGCGATCGTCGCTTAAGTCCGCCGCCACCTCCGGCAGGTCAACCGCAGCACACTGTAGCCAATCCGCTGGCGATAGCCCCACCGGTGTCAGGCTGTCACAAAAGGGGGGCAGCGCTGATAAGTCTAGCTGGGCACCGGCTAAGGCGAAGCCGGTATATCCCCCCAGGGAATGGCCAATCAGCACCACCCGCTCAGCATCAAATTTGCCCCCCAAGGTGGGTGAAACCTGCTCCATCCACGCCATGCGATCTAGCACATAGGTGACATCGCGAGGTCGATCTAGAAACTCACTAGCTGGCAAAATGCGGCTAGGTTCTTCAAGGGCCGCCGGATCTATCGGGGTATTATTGAGCGCTTCAACATTACTGCCCACATGCTCTAGGGCTACGACAGTCACTCCATGGGAGGCCAAATGTTTACCGACATAGGTCAGAAAACGCCGATCGGCCGCAAACCCATGGGAAAGCACCACCAGCGGCGCATCTTCCACAATGGCCTGATCTGGCACATACACATCTAACGGAATTAACCGGTTGCGCTCGGTATCGACAAATTTAAATGAGCGCTGGTTGACCTCCATGGGGCCAACGACTGTGGGCTCAATATCGTCTGGCAGATCGATGTCATCACTCACCAAAAGTTCTTGCTCTAGCACGGTGCTCAGCGCATCACCTTCTAATCGCGATAGATTGAGCTGCGACACCAGCGCTAATGCTGCCGTTAAATCCACATCCAACGTATCCTGGGGCACCGCTCTCAATACCCCCAGCATGTTTAACCCATGGGTCTGCTTCGCAGCCAAACGGATGGCCCCCCGAATTTGATCCACCGTCAGGTCAGGCGCAACCCTAGCTAAAGAATCCAGCAACAGCTCCCCATTCGGCGATGCCAAAATATCAGCCACCATGCGATCAGCCATGGCGGGATCAAGCGCCACTCGGTTGTTGAGCATCGCCTGGAGTTCAGGGGTTAGCAGCGCCTGATAAAGTCCTAGACGAGCTGGAATCTGCCCCGTTTTCGCAAATTCCTCAAGATCGCTTACATGGAGCGTCTGTCTGATGGGCCCCACTTGAATATTGATCCGCTCTGCGGCTTCCACGGGCATACCGAACAAAACGCCCAACGTTACCGCACCACCTGCTATCACTGACCGCCATCGGTGCAAATATATCGCCTTTAAACCACTGACAAACGGAACACACGGAGCAAACCGAGGCAGCCGAGACGCCATACGAGCAGGATGGAACATAGGTGAATAGAAGTGGGTAAGCGGACGATTTGAACGTAAGTTTCTAGCCCAGGGAGCAAGGTCTTACGGTCAGTAATAAATCGTCAGAATATACCTAACATAGCAATCAAAAATAGATATTATCGACCGCTCATGTAGCGAACTGACGAGACTTAAGTAGGCATTCACAATGGAGCTAGCAACTAGTAGTTCATGGCAGATAACCGTCATGCCGGACACATTAGGGCAGCGCCACAGCAGAGGCTAGTGATAAAAGTTTAAAGATTATTAACCTCTCTCCTATCCAGGCAGCCCCGGTGCCAACACCCTGACCATTCATAACAGTAACTACCCCTTAGAATGACCAGCCAAACCATCATTGGCATCATGGGACCCGGCCATCATGTCCCAGAGCCCGAACAACAGCTTGCCCAGGCCCTCGGCAAAGCCATCGCTCAACAAGGATGGGTACTGCTGACGGGGGGCCGTCCCGTGGGCATAATGGCAGCCGCCAGTCGTGGTGCAGCCTCCGTGGAAGGCACCGTATTGGGAATTTTACCGGATGACCAAGGCTCTCAAGTTGCCAGTGGAGTCACTATACCCATCGTCACGGGCATGGGTAGTGCTCGCAATGTCATCAATGTGCTCTCTAGCCACGGCATTATCGCCTGCGGGCTGGGTCTTGGCACTGTTTCCGAAATCGCCTTAGCGCTCAAAGCCCAAAAACCGTTGGTGATTATGCCTAATAACCCACTGGCTCAAGATTTTTTTGAATCCTTGGCACCCGGTCAGTTTTATATGACAGACGAAATCAACCGTTGTATCCAATACCTCGCCTCAGCTTTGGGTCAAAACGTTTGAGCTTGATTTTTGGCATTGCTGAGCTTTGGAATAGCTTTGGAATAGTTTTATAGCGTTGATCACATTGGCGTTGCCGCGTATCTAGTCTGCTCAGTTCATTCTCTAAATCAGCAACGGCTAATTTATTGCGTGCCCCTGACTTTGGTCTATCAGTTTCGCTTTAAATCCGTTTGAAACCCTTGACGCTGAAGCAACCGTCGCCGCCGTTGTCGCGCTAAGGCCTGAAGGTCTACATTGCGATCTGTTTCGTCCACAATTTCACCAATCAGCACCTCTAGCACGTCTTCTAAAGTGACCACACCGGACACTCCCCCATATTCATCCACCACAATCATGAGATGCTCGCGGGCAGTTTGAAAGGTTTTGAGTAGCTTGTCGGAGCGTTCGGTCGCTGGAATATATCTGGCTTGGCGCATACAGCTAGTTACGGGATCTTGCCCTCGCCCTTGGACTAAGGCGGCCAAGAGTTCAGCCTTAAGCGCGACCCCCAACACATCATCCAGATCCTCTCCGGTGACAATAATCCGGCTGTGCTGCGACTGCATAATTTCCTGCTGCGCCGACTCTAAAGACTGATGCCCCTCGATGTAGGTGAGTGCGACTCGCGGCGTCATGATATCTTCTGCGGCGATATCATTCATCCGAAAGACCTTTTGGATCATTTCAGCTTCGTCATCTTCTATCAACCCTTCCTGGTAGCCCAACATGGCTAGAAGCTTGATCTCTGCTTCATTGGTGACGGGGCGTTGATTGCCCCTAACCAGCGGTGCCGTCAGTTTTTCTAGGACCAAAATGATGGGCGTCATCAGCCAGGTCAAGCTGCGTACTGGGATAGCGACCAATAGACCAAACTGCTCGGCGTAGCGTTCACCAATTGTTTTGGGGAGGATTTCGGCAAACAGAATGATCAGAAATGTAAGAAGGCCAGAAAAAATTCCCAGCATCAGGTTGCCAAAGAGATCGGCCGCCAAACGACTAACAATGAAGCTCCCGACTATATTAAATACGTTATTTAATATGACAATGGTGGCAATGGGCCGGTTGACCTTTTCCCGAATGGCTAATAAAGCAACATTGGCTGGATTACGATTTTGGGCAAGCTGCCGCGCTTTGAGTAGGGGAATAGACAGCAGCGCCACTTCAGTACCGGAACATATAGCGGAACCGATAATAACGATCAAAACTGCGATCGCAAGTTGGGCCATGATGGGAGTAGAGACAACATTCAACAATCAATGGCGAAGGATTGCTATGATTCTGGCTAACTAAGCCTACACAGTCGCCATACACGAGTCATACCCACAGAATATGGGCTTTTTTGCTAAAGCAGTGGCTATTTCAACATACCGATCCTTTGCACACTCGCACTAGCGCAGATTTGCCGAAGTCTCAATGTCTAACTCTAAATCAAATATAGTTGTCTTACCCAAAATAGATACACAGACAACCACAGGTTTTCCGACATGACAGATAATTAAGCCTTAACACCCGATTATTTCCTAACTATCCGCGGGTTCCTGTCTAAGTCCAGTAGCACTACGTATCCTCCATGAGCGCAACCATCCTCGATGTCCGCAATCTAAAGGTCGAATTTGACACGGCCAACGGCGTGATCAAAGCGGTCGATGGCATTTCCTTTCAGGTACAGCGGGGGCGCACCCTGGGTATTGTGGGTGAGTCTGGCTCGGGTAAATCCGTCACATCCCTATCTGTCATGGGGTTAGTCCCTAACCCCCCAGGCCGGATCACCCATGGTGAGATTCTGTTTGCAGAACAGGCTGGCACAGCGCCCGTAGATTTATGTCAGGTCTCCCCAAAGCAAATGCAGAACTACCGTGGGGGCCAAATTTCCATGATTTTTCAGGAGCCGATGAGTTCCTTAAATCCGGTTTATACCTGCGGATTTCAGCTCATCGAGGCCATTCAGCAACATCAAGCCATCACAAAGGCGGAGGCTGAAAAGCAGGCAATTGCTAGCCTCCAAGAGGTCAAGCTTCTGCCGAGTGATGAGGAGCTGAGTACCCTAGTAGCCGTAGAGCAGCGGATTAGCGATCGCAACGCCATTGCCCGCGCTGTCCAGCAACGTAAGCAATCAATCCTCAAGCGCTATCCCCATCAGCTCTCCGGCGGCCAGCTCCAGCGGGTCATGATTGCCATGGCCATCGCCTGTAACCCCTCACTGCTGATTGCCGATGAACCCACCACAGCCCTTGATGTCACCGTTCAGTCCCTGATCCTAGATCTGCTACGAGATCTGCGGGACCGGCGCTCCATGTCCATGATTTTCATCACCCACGATCTGGGCACCATCGCCGAAATTGCCGACGATGTAGCCGTCATGTATCGCGGCAAAATCGTCGAATATGGCTCAGTGGATCAAATTTTTTCCCAGCCAGAACATCCCTATACCAAAGGGTTATTGGCCTGTCGCCCCCGACCTGAGCAGCGCCTACGCAAGCTGCCCACCGTCGCCGACTACATGCAGGTGCAAGAGGAACCCGACGGCGATGTCAAAATCTTTGCCCGCCACTTCGATACCGATGAAGCCACCACACTCACTGCCGAAATCAGTACGGACGAAACCGCTAGCCGATTAGAAAAAATCAGTGGTGAGCCCCCCTTAATCACCGTGCAAAATCTCAAAGTCGGCTATCCAGTCAAAGGCGTCTTTGGCCAAACCACCCGCACCTTTATGGCTGTAGACGATGTTTCCTTTGATGTCTATAAGGGGGAAACCTTTGGTCTCGTCGGCGAATCAGGGTGTGGCAAAACCACCCTAGGTCGTGCCTTGCTGCGGCTAGTGGAACCCATGGCGGGCAATATTTTCTTTGAAGGTCGCAACATTCGACAGTTGCCCAAAGGCGAAATGCGCCGGCTACGCCGTGAGATGCAGGTCATCTTCCAAGATCCCTTTAGCTCCCTCGACCCGCGTATGAGCATTGGCAAAGCCATTGCTGAACCGCTAAAGATTCATCGGGTCATCCGCAGTCGCCGCAATCTTAAAGAACGGGTGGCCTACCTACTAGAGCGCGTAGATATCGACCCTGGCTGTGTCAATCGATTTCCCCATGAGTTTTCCGGTGGTCAGCGTCAGCGCATCTGCATTGCCCGTGCCCTGGCCCTCAACCCCAAATTTATTATTTGCGATGAATCAGTCTCAGCCCTAGATGTATCGGTGCAGGCCCAGGTGCTTAATTTGCTAAAGGAGCTCCAGGCAGAGTTTGGCCTGACCTATGTGTTTATTTCCCATGATCTGGGTGTGGTGAAATTTATGAGCGACCGCATCATGGTGATGAACCAGGGTCGCCTGGAAGAATTGGGTCCCGCCGATGAAATTTATAACAATCCGCAGCAGGAATACACCAAACAGCTGATTTCTGCCATTCCCGCCGGTACCCTGGAGCGAATTCAGGAATTGCAAATGGCCAGGGGTGCGATCGCATCTTAACAGCTCAGTAACGGGAGTTTCCCTAAGTAAAACTTCCTCATAGTCCTTTTATGACCGTATTAAGCATCCATAACCCTAAGGGCTTTAATCAGGCTCAATAATTATCTACGTGAATATATGGAGTGAGCCGTCCTAGCTCACTGATTTTTTTGTGAAAATCTGTTCTGCACGTGCGCAATAGCACCGGCAGGTTCTAGATACATCGCATGAGTCAGAGCCATACAAACAGTCTTGTTTGCAAGGGGCGGCCTGAAGAAACCCCTAACTCTTTACTCAATATATTCACCCAATGGCAGTCCTAGAAAGAATTAATATCCGCGACGATATAAATGATCCTAACTTTGCTGCAGACAACGAACTCGTCTTCCGAGCAACGTTTTCAGGCGATGTTAATAACGTTACGATTGACGACTTTGTTGTTACAGGGACAAGCGGAGCCACCATTGTTAACCCCCTTGAGAGCGTTAACAACAACAGTGCTCAATATGACATTATCGTTAGGGGTGCCAACCTCTCTACGTTCAGTGGCGATGTGGGTATTGCCCTAGCACCCACCCAAAACATTACTGACGCAGGCGACAGCAGTGCTGTCCCCACTGCACCCCCCACCGGTAGAAACGACTCTTATACACTGGGCGGTGGTGACCAAACCGGGGACACGACTCCCCCCACCCTGCTCAGCATCCAACGACAAGATCCTGTTACCGAAATCACTGACGCAGACGGTCTCGGATTTCGCGTCACCTTTGACGAAGCCGTTCTAAACGTTAATGTTGCCGACTTTGTTGTGACCGGCGGCACCACCGCTACCGTCACAGGGTTTGTCCAAATTAGTGACACCGTCTATGACATTATTGTCACCGGTGGCGATCTAGCTGATTTCGACGGTACTGTCGGGCTTGACCTTGCTGCTAATCAGAACATCACTGATGCCGCAGGCAATCCCCTACCTGCCGGAGACCCAGCCACAGACGAGACTTATACGGTTAGCAACAACCCAAATGCAGCGCCAGAGCTCACTAGCATTGAGCGACTGGTCCCAGCCAGTGAGACCACTAACAGCGACACCCTTGTCTTTCGAATTACCTTTAGCCAAGACGTTCAAAACCTTGATGCCACCGATTTTGTTGTCAATGGTGGCACAACGGCGACTGTTACTAGCGTTGCTGCCGTTAGTAACAACAACGTCTACGACATTACAATCAGCGGCGGCGATTTAGCGACCTTCAATGGGTCTGTAAATCTAGCCTTGGCTGCAAACCAAAATATTACAAACCTGGCAAATGTGGCTGTACCCGTGGCACCTCCCACAGGCAGCAATGAGGTCTACACCGTTACAAACAACCCAGAAGATCCGGTGCTCCTTAGTATTGAGCGACTAACACCAGGTAGTGCAACAACCAGCGACGATAGTCTGGTATTTCAAGTCACCTTTAATGAAGGGGTTCAAAATGTTGATGCCGCTGACTTTATCGTCAATGGCACCACAACAGCCACCATCACTGATGTAACCGCTGTTAGCGACAGTGTCTATAACATCACCGTTTCTGGTGGGGATCTGGCTAACTTTGATGGGCCTGTTGGGCTAGATCTTGCGGCCACACAAGATATTACAGACCTAGAGGCAAATGCTTTACCCGCTGGAGAGCCAGCCACAGACGAGAGCTACACGGTATCCAATACGGTTCAGCCCCAGGATGGAAGCCTGACTCCCCTAGGAAATATCCTAGAAATCACCCAGCTCGGCATTGAACAGTCTCTCAACTTGAATATTTCAGTCTCCAACATTACGAGTGTTGGTGATGTAACAATCTTCAAAACTGATGCAAACGGTAATAATCCCATCGTAGTGGGACAATTCTCTGTTCTCGAAGAGGGTGTACTGCCTGTAGATTATGCCCCCAGCTTTAGTCTCACAGAGAGTGAAATTGCTTCAGGTACATTTCTACAGTTTGAAATTGTAGAAAAAGGTGTCAAGAGTGTCGCCACACTGACAGCCATCAGTGAAACAGAGGTGTCCCTTGAATTTGACAATGGTACAACACTGGTAACATCGATAACAGATGAAGCCGCTTCAGATAACCTGTTGATCAATGATGCAGAAGCTATTGACTTAACCGGTCTCACAGGAACATCCAACATCACGTTCACAGTCTATCGTGAAGCAGCATTGGATAGTACGGTTGGTTTCTATGTTGCGGACACGGCTGATGGTGGCATCATTACTGATGACCTCACAGGTGCAACCATACGCCCAGGAGAGGTTGGCTATGAAGCAGCTGTCTTAGCAAACCAGCTAAATGTAGAACTCACCGGTCAGAATAACCAGGTGAATACCTTCGATGCCGTGATTAACAACGGCAGCTACCTTGGTATCTTTGTGGAAGTGAACGCGATTGATGCCAGCGTTCAGAATCAGCTCTTCTACAGCTATCAAGGGTCCAACAGCGATGGTATCGACCATATTAAGCAGGTTGGCACTAACACCTTTGGTATTGAAGACATCGCAGGTGGTGGTGACCGAGACTTCAACGATGTGGTTGTGGAATTTGAAGTCGCTGTTATCTAAGTCAGCAGAGGCTGTTTGAGTCAAATTTGACAATGAGTTAACGATAGACCGGTGGCATAATAACCCACCGGTCTTTTTTGTATGGCTAATATTCAGTCACTAACACTATGGTCAATTTCAAGGACGCGATAAACTAATGCAGAATATTCGTTAGTCCTCGTGTCCCATGCGTCTAGACATTAGGGAACTGAATCTAGGCTCAGACTCTGCTGAGCGGGATATTAATCTGGGTTTAGCCGATTATTTTTATCCAAACGCCACCTACCAAAAATTTCTCAGCGGTCGTAAGACCATCTTGGTAGGTAATCGGGGTGCGGGTAAAAGCGCTATTTTTAAGTACATTGCCACCACTGAAGCCCGCAAAGGCAACCTGGTCTTAGAGCTTTCCCCCGAGGAATACTCCTACGAACTCTTGTCAGACCATCTGGCTAGTGAGGAAGATGGGTTTTGGCGCAAGCAAAGTGCCTATTCGGTGGCCTGGCAGTATTTACTCTATACATTGGTCTTTAAGCGGATTGCTCAGACTAAGCGAGGGCTACTGCTGGGGGCTACTAAAAACATTTATGACTATGTGGCCAAGCAAGAGCTATTTCAGCAGACGAGTTCGATTATCACGCTGGTTGATTATCTCAAACGTATTGAACAGGTAAAAACGAGCTCTAACGTGGGGGGCCTTCGTAGTCACGGGCTACAGGCACTGTATAGCCTAGATGAAATTAAAACCCTGCTGCCTAGTCTGCAAGTCGTACTGAAAAATACCAAGATCAAGATTCTGATTGATGAGCTAGATAAGGGCTGGGACAACTCTGAAGATGCCAAGTTTTTTATTGCCGGCTTATTTCAAGCCACTCAAAAGCTCAATCTGATCAGCCCGAATTTACGGGTCTATATTTCGATTCGGCAGGAGCTGTTTGATAACATTCCTCAGATTTATGAGGACGCTCAGAAAATTCGCGAGGATGTGGAGGTCATTCGCTGGGGTAGAAATGAACTCCTTGAGCTAATTGGGCGTCGCATTGTTCATTCGTTTCCCCAGGCAACTCGCTTGGATGCCCACAAGCTGTGGCAGTCGATCTTTGTGGCTCAAATGAAGTCTAGCGGAACAGAAACCCTAGATTATATTATTGACCGCACCCAGCTGCGCCCCCGAGAGTTACTACAGTTTTGTAAGCTCTGCGCCGAGCGGATTGAGTATTCTTTGGCGGGGCGACGGATTGATGAGGTTGCGATCGCAGCCGCAGAAGAATCCTACTCCGAGCAAAAAACTCGCGATCTTGCCTCAGAATATCGATTTCACTACCCGCACCTCTTAGACGTCTTTGAAGTCTTCCGTGGCAAACGCAGTCACTACGACAAAGAAGACCTGGACTACTTATTACTAGCAATTGTTTGCGGTGAGTACGATGTCGAGCGAGCCGCCGCCTGGATTTTGGACATGGACTACATCGAACTCAAACAGATTCTCTGGAAAATTGGCTTTCTTAAAGCCTGGGTCCCTCGTCACACCAACCGACGCACCAGCCTAGCTGGGGCCTACTTGGGCCACTACGAAGTACCCACCATCAACCTGGAAAATATCGAGCGATTTCGTATTCACCCGGCTTGTACCAGCTTTCTTCACCTAAAAGAGTCCTCCCCTTAGGCTTAACCTGTAAAATCACCCTATGAAATGGAGAGCAACTCGCCCAGACCACCCAGTTGAACGCTGGATGCAATCAGTGCCCACATGGCTGGTTGCAACCCTAGCCATCATCGCCCTGCTCACCCTTAAAGTTCTAGCGGCGGCCCCCGAAATTCAACAGGAACTAGCCCCCCAGATTAAAGAGCAGCATTGGCAAGTGCTCAGTACACTGCTCAGCGATGTCGAATCCATCGCCGCCGTTATCGCCGTCATCTTATATATCAAAGGTGCGCCCGAGCGACGGGCACAGCGTCACTATGATGCTTGGCGAGTGATTGATATGGCCGCGGCTGCCAACATGTCTGTCAGCTATGCCCGGTATCAGGCGCTAGAAGAACTGCACCGAGATGGCCGCTCTCTCCAAGGTCTAGAAGCCTCAAATGCAAACCTAGCTGAAATCGAACTTCCCCAAGCAGACCTGCACCACTGCAACCTCAGCATGGCTAACCTCCGCCAGGCAAATCTTAGTGGAGCTAATCTCGAGGGGGCTGATTTACGAGCTGCCGACTTACAATACGCAAACTTGAGAGGAGCCAATCTCCAGGGCAGTAACTTACAAGGAGCTAACCTACGGAATGCCGAACTCTGGGAAGTAAACTGGTGGGATGCGGACCTCAGCGAAGCAGAGCTTTGGTGGGCTGAGGTCCACATCGAAGACCTAGACGGTGCACATTTATGCCGCACAATTATGCCCGATGGTCAGACACTAAATCGAGATTGTTCAGACTAGAAAATGCACGACTAAATTGGCCCCCTATCACTACGCCGCACAGCCAAATAAGCTATCCAAATAAAGGCTATTGACATGGGGTTTATTCACACCATTTTGAAGCAGAAAGAGGGAAAGTGCAGCCTGCATCATCCGCTCTTGACTCCACATTTCATGGGTTTCTAAATAATCCTGAATTGACACATACAAATCTTCAGGAATTTCTACCATAAGGCTAACAGTAACTGGCATCGACATTGGAGTCATATAACCTAACGCTCCCACAAGATATCAACACAACAGACTAACGCCTAGTCATCATTTTCTGCTTAACAGTTGCCAATCAATCTGGCAGCAGCACCCCAAACAAAGCAGAAGAAAACTGACTAGGTCGCTTGAGTGGAGCTTCATTGTGCAGGAGGCATTAGAAATTAGCAATGGCTCTTACCACGTACATTTCTCCTTAGAAAGATTTTCGACTTACGAGCCCATAAGGGTTAAACCCTTCTTTTTTTCACATACAGTTACACCACACAAATGATCCCCGTACCCCCAGGTTTTCCACAGGATCCATACATGGGTCTATCTGTGGTTACAACCTGTGGAAAACTACCTGTGGAATGTGGAAAACCTGAGGAAATGTCTGGGGAAATCTGCCGGTGTTATTAAAAAATATGATTTTGTGAATTTACATAGACCCCATTCAATTGACCAGAGCCGTTTCAGAACACTAAAAAATTGCCAAAGCTCTTTCATTACAATCGCTTTAGCAAGCAAAGCACCTTGTTTTTCAGGTTAAATACCCCACAGTCAATGTAAAAATTTCGCATAAAGATACGTCTGTCCTTGGTGACAGCACCTCACAATCTATGGTCAAAATTACTTAGATAAAAAATATCTACCTATAAAGAAAAGTAGCTTTACAGGCTGCTCCCTTAGAGTATCAACGGGCATTATGGCCGATGGATGGGGGGATACCCCAGTCGCACTTCCAACAGAATTAGTCCTGCCAAGACAGTATGCACCGGCAAGCCAGCTTAACCGAGCTGACGTCAAGCTTCGAGGTGCAAATCTGAGTGGCGAAAATCTCTCTAGGGTGAATCTGAGTCGGGCAGATTTGAGTGGTGCCAATTTAGAACGGGCACAGCTAATTGATGCTCAAATGGCAGACATCAACCTGAGTGGGGCCATATTAACCAGTGCCAACTTAACTGCCGCTAGTCTCAGACGGGGTAATCTGTTAGGTGCCGTCTTGATGTCAGCAACGCTAAACCAGGCCACCTTATCCCAAGCTAACCTCGCAGGGGCAAATCTGACCGAAGCAGAGCTCTATGATGCCAATCTGACTGAGGCTGAACTTAGCAACACGATGCTCCGTCGGGCCAGTTTGGTAGGGGCAACGCTGACTCGAGCACATATGTATCGGGTAAGTGCCAATGGGGCTGAACTCTACGGTATTCAAGGCCATGGTACGCAGCTCTATCAGGCACAGCTCCAGAGATGTGATTTACGTCAGGCCAATTTAACTGAGGCCAATTTAACTGAGGCTAATCTGACTGGCGCTAACCTCAATCAGGCCAATTTAACCAGTGCCAATGTCACCGGTGCAACACTGCAAGCTATCAATTTGACTTGGGCTAACCTGCACCATGCCACCTTAACGGCGGCCAATTTACAACAGGCGGCGATGGACCATGCCACCCTCACCGATACTGAACTCTCAGGGGCGAATTTGAAAAATGCTACGTTAGACTACGCCACCATCCAAGGCAGCCATCTTCGGAATGTTCTCTGGCATCAGACTTCGGTCCAAGGCACGCAGTTTTGCCAAGTGGTGGGGCTAACGAGGCTGGAGAAAGCCTGGTTGCGATCGCAAGGCGCAATTATCAACTAACCCTTAGCTTCAGTCCCCATGCAAAATCCGATAAACCGTTCCCCTCACCGTGGGCTGATTGGGCCGTTCCAAAATTCTCGGCAGTGCTTCGAACTTAAAGCCTTGTCGCTTTAAGGCTGTCTGAAATTGATGTTTGTGGGGCCGATCAGGGTCAGATAGCCAGCACTCTCCCCCCGGTTTTAGTACCGTTGCCATCAGCTGAATCAACGGATCAATATTGCGCGCTTCATAAATAACATCGGCTGCTAACACCAAGGGCACCTTCAGATCTGTCGGCGGACACCGCCAGTCCAAAGGCAACGTCCGAAACTGATTAAATCCGTTGCGTCTGGCATTGCGAGCGGCAAACTCCAAAGCCGCCACATCATAATCACTAAAGACCACCTCCATCCCCAGCGCCAGCGCCACCAATCCCGACAGCCCTAAACCACACCCAACCTCTAATACCTGCATGTCGGCAGCCCAAGACCGCTGAGCAATCGCCTGACCCAGCATCAATGCCGACGGCCACAGCTCAGCCCAATAGGGCATATATTCATCCTGGGCAAAGGCATCATAGGTGGCAGGATGATCCAGCAAGACATCAATACTAACGGGTAGCAACAGCTGAAACTGACGGGTAGTCTTGTCATTAAACTCAATTGTCACCTGCTGTTCAGCCGTCTCAGTTAACACCTCATCAGGTGTTGTATGCAAAAATGGCCCAGGCGTCATGCTACTGCGTCACTCGCAACCACCTCATCTGTTACCAGCTCTAAACGAATAAAGTCTTGACGAGGATTCGCATGCACCACACGGACATCAAAGCGTTCACCCAGCACAGGGGGCGTTTCAAACCGCATGGCCAACTCTAAACCTAAATCTTCAATAATGACCAACCCTAGGTTTTCATGTTCCCGCAACCATCGTAGTAACATGACGGGCCACGAATGATTGCCTTCGCGACGCAAAAACTCTAATGCCCAATAGCGTTTGGTCTGGCGTTCTACGGTCACTGCCTCATAGGCTGCAGTAGACACCCCTTGGGTAAGTTCCGTCATTTCCTCTGGCGAAAAGGGCAAACTGTCGCCCCGCAAATGGGCCTTTAATTGGAAATGGGCCAGCAGGTCAGTGTAGCGACGAATGGGCGATGTTACCTGGCTGTAGTAGTCCAACCCCAACGTGGCATGGCGGGCGGGGTTGATTCCCATTTCACTGCGGGGCATACAGCGGCGAATTGCCGAATCTCGAACCCAGCCAGAAGGCAGCTGCAGTAGCTCATTATCAGAGGGAAGTTCGGGTTCCGGCTGACTGCGGAAGGGTATAGCAAGGGCGTGGGCCTCACCATAACGAGCCGCCACTTCACCAGTCAAAATCATCATTTCTGCGACCGTTTGACGCGACTGGGAATTTTCCAAAACGTCAATGGTGATTTCTTCATCGATCACCTTAATCGATGACTCTGGCATATTGATGGAAATAGCCCCCTGGGATTTACGCCACTCCCGCCGTCGCTTTGCCCAATCAGCAATGGCATTCAGCTCAGGTTCTGCTTTGAGTCCCAGCTCCAGCATTTCATCCACGTCTTCATAGGTGAGCCGATAGGTGGGCTTAATCAAACTGGCCTTGATATCGTAGTCTTCAACGGCTCCCGCCTCACTGAGGACAATGCCAAAACTCAACGCACAGCATACCTCCCCCTGGCGAAGACTCATGGGACCAGTGGCCAACGCTTCTGGAAACATGGGAATCATGCCCGTTGGCAAATATACCGTTGTACAACGGCGACGCGCTTCTAGATCAATATCGTCCCCGGGCAACAACCACCGGGTAGGATCTGCAATGTGAACCCAAATACGAGGCCGACCATCACTCAACGTTTCTAGGCTGAGGCCATCATCGATTTCGCGCGTGCTCTCATCGTCAATGGTGTATACCTTGAGATGAGTTAAATCCAACCGGTCAGCATCGGCATCCGGTGGCGGATTATTGATACGCTGCTGCACCATGACACTAATCTCATCAGGAATTTGGATGGGAATTTGGCTACGCCGCAGCGCTAAATTTTCGTGGGGACTCCATTGCCCCAAATCCACCAACAGTTGAAACGCTTCCTCCGCCCCCGGTCCGTAACCCAGAGCCGTTAATATTTCCTGAGCTGCTACTTTTTGAGAACAGTCTTCCCCCAGGGTAGCGTAGCGTTCTAGTAGCTCTAAACGAGACCGATCGGTTTTCTGCCAGTCTACAGACACCAAGGAACCTACAGCATCGGAAGATTGAGCCCGGTGGGTTTCGAGTGCCTGTTGCGATCGCACCAAAAATCCTTCCCACTCTTGCTTACGGGCTGCCTCACGAGCCTGCTGATGGCGGACTTCATCCACCTGTTTTACCGAACGGGGCTCATAGCGATCGCCCTTCCGCTTAAAAAAAATCTTGTCGTTGTTAAGCAAACAGTAAGCTGCGTAGCACAACGGGGGTGATTGCTCTGAAAATAACAAATAAGCCAAAGAAGCCGGGTCGGTAGATTCCCCAGCTTCCCGCAAAAATTCCCAGGCAACCTCTAAATTGTCTGGGTCAATATTAGGTTCAACCTCGCCCAAGAAGCCCGCTATGTCAGACGACTGATAGCTGCCACTTTCAACGGTATAGGTAATCTGACGAGGATGTAAGACATGGGAATGACCGCTACCATCAATCACTACCCAGTTCTTTTTACCTTCTGGGCGATCAGCTACCCCCAAACGAGGGACGCCCTGTACCTTAAACTCGATCAGCGTTCCCTTTTCCACCCACCTAGATCCTTGCCTTTGTGGTTTGTTCTTGTCCTCACCGTAGCCTTACACCTAAGTAAGCGCTCGATACAGCTAAGACACGGTCGCGGAGATGATCTGCATCAACTTAGCGCCAACAGCACCTGCACAACTACGCCTAACCTTCGCGATTAACGTAGGGCAACAAAGCTAAAATCCGTGCACGCTTAATAGCGACGGTTAAATCTCGCTGCTGCTTAGCGGTCAACCCTGTAATACGACGAGGTAAAATCTTGCCACGCTCAGTAATAAACTTGCGCAACAGGTCAACATCCTTATAATCAATTTTTTCCTCGGGCTTAATAGGTGATACCCGACGGCGAAAATAGGCCATGATACTTAATTACTTAATCTCTTTGTGAACAGTGTGGGTGTTGCAATGGGTGCAGAACTTTTTCAGCTCTAATCGACCGGTGGTGTTCCGACGATTTTTCTGAGTGGTGTAGCGGGAAACCCCTTTGGAACGCTTGTTGGCGTTACTACGACACTCCGTACACTCCAACGTAATGATAATGCGAACGCCTTTAGCCATGATTTATGGTGCTAGCTAGCAAGTATTGACACAGGGAATCTATGATGTCACACCGTGACAGACAGATGCAAGTCACAGAAAATAAGTTTTGCCGGGACAGGTTGGAATGAAGACTAAAAACCAACACAGCTCATGGAACTGTGTTGGTTTTTTATAGCTGGTGCCTTGACAGACGCAAAGCCCCCATCATCAATTAATCACCGATAGAAAGACGCCTAAATTAACGAGCCAAGTGTAACGACACAACGTCAGCTAACGCATCCGTCCAATGATCAACCAGCTTCGCGTCAGACGCCTCCACCATTACACGGATTAATGGCTCAGTGCCCGATGCCCGCACCAGCACACGCCCCTGATCGCCCATGGCTGACTCAGCCTTCACAATGGCTTGTTGCAACGGTTCACAAGCTTGCCACTGACGACGCTTTTCACGGCTTTCTACTCGAACATTTTTCAATCGCTGCGGGTAGGGGTCAAAGCTCTGATCAATCAGAGTGGGTAAACAGCACTCAGCACGCTTCAGCCAATCAGCTAAATGGAGCGCTGTGAGAATGCCATCTCCAGTCAGACTGTAGTGATGACAAAGAATATGACCTGATTGTTCGCCCCCGAGCATAGCCCCACGATCAACCATCTCGGCATGCACATGTTGATCGCCGACCTGAGTCCGGACAAGGGTACCTCCAAGGCGTTCCCACGCCCGCTCAAAGCCCAGGTTAGCCATCACCGTTGAAATAATCGTATCGTCAGGCAACTGCCCCTGCTGTTTTAGAGTTTGTCCCCAAAAATATAGAATATAGTCACCATCAACCACCCGACCGTGACTGTCCACGGCCATAACCCGATCGGCATCCCCATCAAAGGCAAAGCCTATATCAGCACTATGCTCACTAACAGCGGCCTGCAAGGAAGCTAGATGGGTCGACCCACAGTTGACGTTGATTTTACTACCATCGGCGTGGCCATGAATGACAATCACCTCTGCCCCGGTTGCCTCAAACACAGCTTGAGCAACTTGCGTCGCTGCCCCCCAAGCCAAATCCAAAACGATACGCATTCCGCTTAAATAGGACTGCGAGGGAAACGGTTGATGAAGAAACTCAGCATAGCGCTCCACTAATTCAGGGCGCTGGAATGTTCTTCCCCATTGATTACCAGGGTTAAATGCGCTGTCACACGAGCCTTGACGCAGTGCCTGTTCAATCTTGCCTTGGATCTGCTTTTCTAATTTGGTGCCATTAGCTCCAAAAAATTTAATCCCGTTGTCCGCAGGGGGATTATGACTGGCCGAGATCATAATGCCACCAGCCGTTTCAGTATCAGCGGCCATATAGGCAACGGCGGCCGTTGGGCATAACCCCATGTCCCATACCTCTAACCCAGCTGAGGTCAGCCCCGCAGCCAATGCCGCTGCGATCATAGGGCTAGAGTTGCGAGAATCTTGACCGAGCACAATTGCTCCCGGTTGCTGCTGACGCATAATTTGCCCCGCCCAAAAACCGACCTGTAGCGCTAGAGGGGCCGTTAATAGCTCCCCAGCCCGACTGCGAATCCCATCGGTTCCAAATAAAGGAGTAGCAGGTAAATCTAGGGGTTGCCAACCGGTACCAAAGTCAGCCTGCTGAGATCTGAGAGAAGACGTTACCATACTTGACACTCCAAACGACACACACTCAAAGTGGAGAATAACATTTGTAAGTTTATGCAGATTTAAGGATTGCTGTAGTCAGCCATGACCGATTCCGCAAATTCTTCGAACTTAACCCAGCAGCCGGTCGAATTTTGGCTAGGGGTTAAGCAGTTTAACGAAGGAAACTACTATGCTTGTCACGACACCCTAGAGGCCATTTGGATGGACGCAAAAGCGAATGAGCAAGCGTTTTATCAAGGCATTCTTCAAATTGCTGTCGGGCTTTATCACCTGACAAATCTCAATTGGAAAGGGGCAGCCATTTTGCTTGGGGAGGGCAGTCATCGGCTTGATGCCTACGGAGATATCCATGGCGGCATCAATGTTAATGATTTGGTCAACCAAGCAATAGACTGGCTCACCGCGCTGCAAGAAACAGGCCCCGACCAGGTTCAACAACTGGCATTTGTTTTACTGGGCACACCGCTCGAGTCAGAAAATCATAAGATGGAAAATGGAGATAGATTAATAACTCCCATCATTCATCTGGCATGAATAACTAGATCTGGAATACTCCCAGTCGCAATCCTAGAGTTGAGCTTAAAGCTTACCTATATGGCCTATGAAGTAATTTCTAACTAAGTCGTTCCCTGATGATGCGAAATTTATTTTGCTTTGATATGAAATAAATGCTCGAGGAGACGCAATTGGGAGCGTAAGTCCATAAAGGGCTTAGCATGTGGGCTTAGAAGTATAGAGACAGTCCTAGAACTGGGCTAGAACTGCCTCTGATGAAACCATCAACAGTTAAATTAGGTAATGGGTAGTAGCAAAAGGCTTGGCATGGTTGTACCGCAAGGATCTAGGTTTAGATCCCTTTTTCCAAAACCTCTTCAGTACGTAGGCGCTGGGGTATTGGCAGTATGTTTAGTCGCTGCTAACTTAGGCACTCCCTCCCAAGCGCAATCTGGAGGCTCGATCAAGCTTCGCGCCGATGTTCAAGAAGCTGACGCCAATACGGGTATTATCACCGCGCGCGGTAACGTCAAGATTGATTATCCTGAGGAAGCTATTTATGCGACGTCGGCCCAGGCACAGTATTACAGCCGCGAACGGCGAATTATATTGACGGGAAATGTATTTGTACAGCAAGAAGCAAATACTTTGCAGGCCGAAGTTGTCACCTATCTAGTCGATGAGGGACGATTTGTCGCCACACCGGATGCAAACGAACAGGTTGAGTCCGTGTATGTTATCCCAGAGCCAGCCGCAGAACCAGCCGCAGCGCCTGAACCTGGACCCTTGACAACGACGCTGCCAGCGCTGCCAGAGGAACTACCTGATTTTGCTATCCCCACCGACGAATAGATGCTGTCCCCTGCCATTGACTCCACTTCCGATACTTCAACCACACCGGAAGCCGTGCTTGCCCTGGAAAATGTTCATAAGGCCTACGGTAAACGAACCATTGTTCGGGGTGTCAGTCTATCCGTAGCCCGAGGGGAAATTGTTGGGTTGCTGGGCCCTAATGGGGCAGGGAAGACAACCACCTTTTATATGGCAACCGGTTTGGAGCATCCCGATCAGGGAGCTGTGCGCCTAGATAATCGAGAAATTACGGGCCTGTCTATCCATGAGCGCGCCCGTTTAGGAATTGGTTATTTGGCCCAAGAGGCAAGTATTTTTCGCAATCTCACGGTCGAAGATAATATCCGTCTGGTGATGGAGCAAACCCGCGTCCCCCGACGGGAACACGCTCCTCGACTGGCAAAGTTAATGCAGGAATTCCGCCTGGAAAAAGTGGCAAAAACCTTGGGTATTCAAGTATCTGGAGGTGAACGTCGTCGTACAGAATTGGCCCGGGCCCTGGCCTCTGGTAAGCAAGGTCCAACATTTCTGTTTCTTGACGAACCCTTTGCTGGTGTAGATCCAATTGCGGTCTCGGAAATTCAACAGATTGTTTCTAAGCTTCGCGATCGCAACATGGGTATCCTGATAACCGACCATAATGTACGGGAAACCCTGCGAATTATTGATCGCGCTTACATCATGAGCGATGGTCGTATCTTGGCCTACGGCAGTGCTGAGGATCTCGCCAGCAATCCCCTAGTGCGTGAGCACTATCTAGGAGACGACTTTAAGCTATAACCCTAGACTGGGATTCATAGCCTTGCCAGAAGCTTAGGGCTTCTCCACGCTGTTTGTTCAACTACCAATCTCTATCTCTATTATTAGCGTCGATTTATGGCCGCCACCCCCCACCAGCCCAATGCCTCTAGCCCTGGCCTACCTTGGTGGCCCTCCATATCGATTATGGACCGATACATCGCCAAGGAGCTGTCCCTTCCCTTTCTCTTTGGTGTAGGCGCTTTCTCATCAATATTAGTATCCGTAGGCGCACTCTTTGATCTGATTCGAAAAATCACCGAATCAGGTTTGGAAGTGGGGCTAGCGATGCAGATTTTTGTCCTCAAAATGCCTGAATTTGTGGTGCTGGCATTTCCAATGTCAACATTGCTAGCCACCATGATGACCTACAGTCGCTTTTCTAGCGACAGCGAACTGACCGCACTGCGTGGCTGTGGCATCAGCGTACGCCGTATTATTGCCCCCGCTCTAGTTCTCAGCATCCTCATTACCGGGCTTACCTTTGTTTTTAATGAGGTCATTACCCCCGCTGCCAACTATCGAGCAACGCTCATGCTGGAACAGGCCTTTAATACTGAAAAGCCCCCCTTTCGAGAGCGAAATATCCTGTATCAGGAATATCAAAAGGCAGAGGACGGCAGCGGTAAAGAATTAGGCCGATTGTTCTATGCCCGCCGGTTTAATGGGGAAGAGATGCAAGGGCTGACAATTCTTGACTTTTCCCAAGCTGGCTTAAAACAAGTGGTCAGCGCAGAAACCGCCACTTGGAGCTTTTTAGATAACGTCTGGACATTTTTTAACGGCACTATTTACGCCATTTCACCCGATGGGTCCTTTGGCCACATTGTGAAATTTGATCGCCAGGAACTCAACATACCCCGCACCCCCCTGGATTTAGCCTCCCGCAATAAGGATGACGACGAGATGAACATTGCGGAAACGCGACAGCATCTCAATCAAATTGTGCGCAAGTCGGGAGATGACCGAAAAATTCGCGTTTGGGAGTTACGCCTATACCAGCGTTATGCGCTGCCTTTTATCTGCATCGTTTTTGGAATCGTTGGCTCTGCCGTCGGTATTCGACCACAACGGACAGGTAAAGCCACCAGCTTTGGCATTAGCATCGTCATCATCTTTGGCTATTACCTGATTAGCTTTATTGCTGATGCCCTGGGCAAGGTAGGCACCTTAAACCCGATAGCAGCTGCATGGTTAGCCCCTTTCTTGGGTCTGGCTGTCGGTGGTCTGCTTGTCATGCAAGCATCTAAATAATCCACAGACATTTTGCCGTTGCTGATTGAGGGTCTGAACCGATCTGAAAGATATACGACCTGCCAATGTCTACAAAATAAATTCATACCGGGGATCAGCAACGCCGAAATATCAGACGATCAATCGTTCAAAGTCTGGCATTTGGCGCAGCCCGTCAAACACCAGTTCTGTTTTAGCCCCATCTCGACACTGCTCCAGGTTGAGTTTAATAGCCATTTCAAGGGCTTCTAACACCAGCTCATGCTCGCTACTTAGGACATAGCTGCGGGCTTTACCAAACCAGGCTTGATAAAATGCCGGTCTGAGACAGTCAGTCTCCGTAAACGTCAGTCGGTCATGGCTGGCTTTGAGAGCCTGACGTTGCTGCGTCTTTTTCCCACAGCTCCCCAGAATAGGGATACATCGGTTCAACGCTAATGGGCCATGCATGTAATATTTGCGACTGCCGCTGTGGGCTAAGGTCTAGATTTTTCAGTTTTTTGACCATTCAGACCGGCATCAGACAGACATTTGATACCGGTCAATCGCCCTCTAAGTTCGGTAGCATACATAGACCATTGCCAGCTAAATTAAGGTGATCTAATGATTTCTCACCCATGACGTCGCGCGCTCCTGAATCGTCTTCTAAAGTAATCGAGGCTAACTCTACCGGTTTGGGCACCTTTGGTGGTGTCTTTACGCCGTCTATTTTGACTATTTTGGGGGTCATCATGTACCTCCGTTTTGGCTGGGTTGTCGGCCAAATGGGATTAGTCAAAACCTTATTAATTGTTACTATTTCAACCGCAATTACATTTATTACAGGGCTCTCTATTAGCGCGATCGCAACTGACAAAGTTGTTCGAGCTGGCGGAGCGTACTACATGATCAGCCGCTCCCTTGGGATTGAAACTGGAGGCGCTGTCGGTATTCCCCTCTATTTTGCCCAAGCATTTTCAGTGGCTCTCTACACGATTGGTTTTGCAGAAAGCGTGGCTAGCGCCTTTCCCCAACTCCCAATCACCATTACTGTCATGGCGCTAGTGACGACCATTGCCGTCACGGCCCTGGCGCTCAAATCGGCTGACATCGCCATCAAAGCCCAGTATGTCATTATGGCGGCGATTGTTTTGTCCTTGATCAGCCTCGTCTCTGGTAGCGCGGCTCCCCCCACCGAGCTGCCCCTACCAGAAGATGCTGGCAATGTAAGTTTCTGGGCTGTTCTGGCTGTTTTTTTCCCAGCCGTCACCGGCATCATGTCTGGGGTCAACATGTCTGGCGACCTCAAAGACCCGAAAAAGTCCATTCCCATGGGCACCCTAGCAGCGGTGGGCGTCGGTTACGTCATCTACATGCTCATTCCCCTGTTACTTATTAATCGTGCCGATACCGATAGCCTACTGGCAGATCCTCTGATTATGCGCAAGATGGCATTTTGGGGCGATGCCATTTTACTGGGGGTGTGGGGCGCTACCCTATCGAGCGCCTTGGGGAGCATTCTGGGAGCACCCAGGGTTCTACAGGCGTTGGCTCGGGATAATATTCTGCCAAAGCGGCTGCGCTGGTTGGGGAATGGCCATGGACCTGGCGATGAACCCAGATTAGGGACCTTGTTTACCCTAGGAGTGGTCTTAGCTGTTGTGTGCATTGGCGATTTAGATGCGATCGCACCTGTACTCACCATGTTCTTCCTCACAACCTACATGGTGCTCAACGTCGCTGCAGGCATTGAAGGATTCCTCCAAAGCCCCTCATTTCGCCCCACCTTCCGTATCCCCTGGTACATTTCTCTCCTAGGAGCATTGGGCTGTATTGCCATCATGTTCCTCATCAACCCAGCCGCCACCGTTGCCGCTGCCGTTATCGTTCTAAGTATTTACCTATGGTTAGAACGGCGTGAAATTCGCACCACTTGGGGAGATGTCCGTCAAGGTATCTGGCTATCGCTGGTCCGGGCAGGCCTACTCAATATTGCAGATAACGCTGACCCTAAAAACTGGCGTCCCCATTTACTCGTTCTGTCCGGTGCTCCCACTAAACGATGGCATCTGATCGAGCTAGCCACAGATCTAACCCATAACCGCGGGTTAATTACCGTCGCCAGCATTCTACCAAACGGCGCTCGCAACCTCGAGCAACAGGAACAAATCCGCAGCACCATCCGTGACTACCTAGAGAAACGCGGCATTCAAGCGTTTGTAAAACTCATTGAGGCAACCGATACATCCACTGGGTCCCAGCAACTCATCGACACCTACGGTATTGGCCCCTTAATTCCTAATACCGTCTTATTAGGAGACACCGAAACGGACAACCATGAAGCTCGAGAACGCTATTGCCAAATTATTAGCAAGTGTCATCAGGCAAAACGTAACATTGTTATCCTGCGAAATCCTCCCAGCCAAATGCCCCAGTTCCCTAAACGCATTGATGTTTGGTGGGGCGGTCTCCAATCTAATGGAGGCCTGATGCTCATTTTGGCCTATCTATTACGCACGGGCTTACGGTGGCGTTCAACCGACATTTACCTAAAGCTTGTCGTCTCCAACCAAGCCGCTGCTCAAGCCGCTCAAACTAACCTCAATAAATTGATTGAAACCTTAAGTATCGGAGCCCAGTCCAAAATTATCGTCGCAGAAGGTCGTCCTTTCGATACAATCCTACGCAAATCATCTGCCACAGCAGATCTCATTCTCATGGGACTAGCCACACCTGGTGACGGCTTTGCCGAATACTACACATCCCTACAGAAAAAGACGGTAGATTTGCCCCCAACCATCTTTGTACTCGCCGCAGAAGATCTTGCCTTTTCCGAACTGTTACAAAAAGACTAATCGTAAATGCGCTGCTACACATAGCAGCGTCAGTGACGGAAAAGCCCCATCAAACCACGGACAGATGCGCCTACTCAACCACACGTAGCCGTCCTTGGTTGAGCGCATCATAAATTTGATTGATCAACATTTTGTCATTGGCACTGATGTTATTACCAGAAAACATCGCCATCAAAACGCTCTGATCGGCGCGAGTAATACGGCGAGTTGCAAAGATTTTTGCAACCATTTCTTCCACCGATTGAATAGCCATAAGGTTCACCCAAAAATTCAGCGAGACAGCATCGCACCCCAGCGACCAAGAACAGGTATAAAATAAAACACACTATCCAGTTGTTTTACATAAACCAATCTATAGGGTCTGCTACAGACTCACATCCGTGGTATGCCGTATTTCAATTATTGAGCCTCGGACGCTTCCGAAGAAACCATTATGCTCTGGTCACACAAATTCTTTAAACTGCTGTGCTCATCGAAAAGAACATGAGTAAATATACCGGGCACTGACAGCGAGCTTTTCATAGAACCTGGCCAGAGATATCTATTTGCAAGACCTACTGGGAAATATACGCACTGCAATCCTGCAAACTCCTGCAAACTGCTTATGGAGAAACACCCTAAATCTTTGCGCTTTTTATCAGAGGCACTCCGTGATTTCCCTTAGATTTTTTTCTGTAGCAGACCTTCAGGATTCACGGATTCTTTACAACGTACTTTAGGAGTTTCGAAGCTTTAGTGTCCAAAAAATATACGCGTTGTCATCCAAGCAAAACAAGCTGCCTAGATTACAACGCGTATGAAAATCTCAATTGTATGAGTTTTTAGTAGTCAAAGGCTCCTGCAACGCTAACGCTTCCCAGAGAAACAAATCTTGCCCTCTGACGTTAGGTGTTAGGTATGCCTAGAAACTAGACGGCAGCTAGCTCAGGCGAAGGACGCTTGCTATTGCGAATATTGCTAATTGCTTCAGCATAATCCGGCGCTTTAAATACTGCAGAACCCGCAACGATTGCATTGGCTCCTGCTTCCAAGACTTGCCAAGTATTATGGGCCTTTAGACCACCATCAACCTCGATCCATGGATCAAGACCACGGCTATCACACATTTGACGTAGCTTACGAATCTTGGGCAATACCTCAGGAATAAACTTTTGTCCCCCAAAGCCAGGATTGACACTCATGATCAAGACCAGATCACACAGTTCTAGAACATAATCAATCAGCTCTAACGGTGTCGATGGATTAAGCACCACACCCGCTTGCTTACCCATATCTCGAATCCGGCTCAGGGTGCTATGCAAATGGGGAGATGCATTATGCTCAGCATGCACTGAGATGATGTCGGCCCCAGCCTCAGCGAATCCTTCGATATACTTTTCTGGTTCAACAATCATCAGGTGAACATCAAGGGGCTTTTGTGTTATTGGTCGAATTGCTTGAACAATTAAGGGACCAATGGTGATATTGGGCACAAACCGACCATCCATCACATCGACATGAATCCAATCTGCACCAGCCGCATCCGCTGCCCGAATTTCATCGCCCAAGCGACTAAAATCAGCAGATAAGATGGATGGGGAAACAACAACAGACTTTTTTGATTGCGTCATGGGGAACCCGCCTCTCGTAATCACCGTTAATGGTCACTATCGTAACAAAAACTTAGTATCAAAATCGTTACAAACTTCTCTAGCTGACGCTATTCATCATCCCAAATCATATTTACGGGAGTCTTCATGGGAACTTTTCAGCGCCTCTTTGACCAATATAGCTACATCTGCAACCACAACCCAAGGCATCTATTGACCTCCGTAGCCTTACTGACGAGCCTTGTCAGTGGATTGCCAGCATTAGCCCTTTCCATATCTGTGGGAGCTGATGGTATTGATGCTCGTCGTCTGCATCAATCACCCTATAATCTTACGGGCAAAAAAATTGCGCTTGGCCAGGTCGAAGGTGGACGTCCTGGACAGTTTGGTTTCGACAAACTAGCAACGGCCAATAATCCAGTGGCTGTTACTCAAGTTCTACAGCTCGACGGATTGGCCATTGCCGATGAGTATGTCGATAATCATGCTAATCATGTGGCCAGCGTCATGATTAGCCAAGACAAGCAACTAACTGGTGTTGCCCCTGATGCCACCTTGTTTTCTGCAGCCATTGGACCGCTGACAGGTGAACTTAGTGGTCAACCCCAAGAATGCCTGACAACTCAGCACATTGCCCTTCGCAACAGTGGGGATGTTAGAGCTATTAATTTCAGTTTTGGCGAACCCCTGGTTAGTGACCCACGCCCCAATGCAAGCCTCGATGGCAATGCTCTACTGACTCAGTGTGTCGACTGGTCTAGTGTGTTTCATAAAGCCCTATACGTCATTGCAGGTAATCAAGGGGGGGGCGGCATCCCTATTCCCACCGATAACTTTAACGGTATCAACGTTGCCTACTCCACCCAGGTAGACGGACGCTTTGTTAAGGTTGACTACGCTAATGCTGGCAGTGAGCCTGGGTTTAGCCCGCGTGGAGCCAGAGCGCCAGAATCTAATGTGGGCCCCAGACGCTCCATCAATTTGGTGGCCCCCGGAGACGACATTAGAATGTTGAATCCTAACGGACAAGAAATTTTCAGTAGCGGCTCTAGTTTTGCTGCTCCCCATGTAGCCGCAACGGTTGCCCTACTACAGGAATGGGGTGATCGACAAATTCGCACAGCTAACTGGAGCTTAGATGCCCGTGAGCCCACGGTCATGAAAGCAGTCTTACTCAATGCTGCCGATAAATTGATGGATACAGGCGATGGTCAAAATCTGGGCATGGGGCGCACCCTATTAGATGAGTCAAATCTGACATGGGTTGAGTCAGATGCCTATACTGATCCCAAAGTACCACTACATAGAGAACTGGGCACTGGACACTTAAATGCCTTTAGGGCCTATGAACAATTTGACGGCGGGCAATGGGGCCCTGGCAACGTATCAACTAGGGGCTGGGACTATAACGTTTTGGCAACAGCTGCTGAGGAGGCCTCACCTCAAACACCTGGCCATACCGACTACATCATTGAGACCCCGCTTAAAGCAGGCAGCTATTTTGCTGCGACCTTAGCCTGGGAGCGTCGGGTATCTTTAGCAGACAGCAATAATAACGACCTGTATGAAATCGGAGAAAGCTTTGAAACTCAAGGCCTTAATAATCTAGACCTTTACCTTATGCCTATCGATGAGGATGATATCTCTGAAAGCATTTGGTCCTCCGTCAGCGAGGTCGATAGTCTTGAGCATATCTTTTACAAAATCCCCCAGACTGGACAATACAAGCTTAGAGTTGTTTATCAACAACAGATGACCGCAGAAAAACCACAAACCTATGGCCTAGCGTGGTGGGGAGCAGAAGCATCAGAATCAACTATCAGCAGCATTCAGCATGGGCAACATTCAAATTAATCGGCAACCCCAGCAATCTGAACTAGACATGATGGGTGTTTATACATGGCCTATCTGGCAAAAAGAAGCCTCAGAATTTCCCTGGCATTATGACGCAACCGAGACCTGCTACTTTCTAGACGGTGATGTCACCGTTACGCCCGATGGTGGCAACCCTGTTTCCATGGGCAAAGGTGATTTAGTAACGTTTCCTGCCGGCATGAGCTGCACCTGGCGTATAGATGCTGCTGTCAGAAAACATTACTCCTTTAGTTAGACTGCATTGATTAGGGTTGCCGCTTTATCCCTGCTAGGCCCCATTCATAAAAATGCCCTCTGAAATTATGCTTCAGAGGGCATTTTTATGGATTTCATCATGTGGTGGCTCTAGGCGTTTTTCAGCAAATGCTTTACCAGATTGTCCTTCACCATCATCTGGCGCATCACTTCAATTACATAGTTCTGTGCATCCTCGTGGGAGAGATTACGCACCTGATCTTTCAGGAGCTGCAGTTGAAACTGCTGTTCTAGTGTCAATTGACCTGGCATATCCATAGGTCACTCCTCCGGAAATCGTTATTGATGACAGAGGCAATGGCCGTCTGTCTTATCAAAGATTTTACTCATAGTGCAATTGATCGTCAACCTGTCAAGCAATAAATAATCAAGTAAACATTTATTTACACTCATAGTAGCATTTTGGTAGTGAAATAGGCAGAAATGCCGTTTCAGGCTTGCAAGTGCTGGGTAAAACTACGCGGTTCTCATCTTTTGTGTTCGACGATTTCTCATAAAAACTGGATGACGACCCAAAGCCACTAATTGACATCTCAAAACCAAGTATTTTTATGTTTCTAATGAAAAATAAAAACTACATTATGGGTGGATTTGAGCGTGAAGTAATTACCCCTGCCAAGCAAGCTAGTCATGCACTCTTTAAACAGGGTGATCTGACCTAAAAGCCTTCAACGAGAATTGAACTCGTGACCTCTCCCTTACCAAGGGAGTGCTCTACCGCTGAGCTATGAAGGCGATGGAAAAATGTGGTGGGCCGTGTTGGATTTGAACCAACGTAGGCATAGCCAGCGGATTTACAGTCCGCCCCCATTAACCACTCGGGCAACGACCCACATTTTACCGACCTACATCGGTAATGCCAGGAGGCGGACTTGAACCGCCGACACGAGGATTTTCAATCCACTGCTCTACCAACTGAGCTATCCCGGCAACAAGCGGCATTGCTGCCTTTCTTGTGCGCCTAAACAAGTTAGCAAAAGAGTGGAACCCTTAGCAAGCTCAAACTTAGGATCTTTTATTTCAAAGCAACGACGTCACCTAGCAAAGACCTAGAATTGGACTCTAGGGATGCAATTCAGATTGAGCTAAGCGCTCAATCTATTCAATTTCTCGGAGACGAGCAAGCTTTAAAGAAAATGTCCCTGTACCTTGCCCCGCATAGGCTCTGACACGAACGGTGTACTGGCCAGATTTAGAAATACGGGCAAACAGCAGGGAGTTTGTCGACCCATCAGGACCATCATCATTTTCGCTCACGGTAGTGCCGTCATCTCCGAGTAAGCTTACTAGCGCGTCAAACTCTTCTGAAATGAGGTCGATGGTAATTTGGTCTCCTTCCACTAGCTCAACCGTGTAGTCTCTAGCAAAGCCACCCACGCCTGTCGGAATATCACTCTCGGAAAGCGTATCGCTAATTTCGCGCCCTCCTGTTAGCTCAATGGGGCTATAGATTTGAGCCATAGCACTACTGGCACCCAGCACACCAAGAGTCAATAACGCTGTGGGAATCAGTAGTGCGCGGCGTAAAATTTTCCTAGATTGCTTCATTGTTGGGATAAAAACGGGTCATTTAGATGGTGACATTATGCCCCAAGCTTCGATTTTCATAGTGTTGCTAAAGCAGCTTTTAACTTTCGAGAGGTAGCTCAGCTGCCACAGGTAACGCTCAGTTGATTGTCTAATCCTAATTCTCCAGACTTTCAAACAACTCTTTCATCGACTGTGCTGAGACGTGTAAAGTCCTAGTACAGCCGATGATGAACCTCATGCCCCCTTCTGACCCTACCCCTGCCTCATCAACGCATCATTCCCATGCCGCCTTACAAAGGCTGCGCAATCTGAGTCATGTTTTGGATAATGCGATCGCAATACCCGGTCTCGGCTACCGGGTGGGTCTAGACCCGCTCATCGGTCTACTACCCGGCGGTGGTGACCTAATGGCAGGGCTCATTTCCATCTACGTCGTAGCGGAAGCAGCTCGGATGGGAGTACCGGCTGCTACCTTAGGTCGCATGGGATTCAACATCTTGACAGAGGTGCTCGTAGGAACAGTGCCCATGCTTGGCGACTTATTTGACGTTGTTTGGAAAGCCAACGCCCGCAACGTTGATCTACTAGAACGACATATTCGTAATCCTCGACCCAGTCGCCGAGCAGATAAACTATTTGCGATCGTCTTAATTACAGCGTTATTAGCCATTGTCATAGGTGCAGCGACGCTATCATTCTTGTTTGTGCGCTGGCTCCTACAGCTGTAATATAAGAAGCTTGATCGCATCCGAATTGCAACCTTAGGTTTTCCCTACGAAAAAACTACAGTGCTGGATGTGTAAAGCGTTTACTAAACAGGTCTGCAGGACAGAGGAATTAAATGGTTGGAGCAGCCGATTTTGTAGCCGACATCACCCAGGGCGGCACAGACCAAGATGTAACGCTCGACTTCAAGGTTCCCGATCCCACCGACAGCAATATTTCTGAACATGACTTTAACAACCAAATCGACATAGCGTGGCAGGTATGTGACCGATTTGATTTGCAAACCGATATCTGGCGTGGTCGCATTCTTAGAGCAGTACGCGATCGTGAGAAGCAAAGCGGTGACAATCGTGGCACCGGATTTCTCAATTGGTTAAAAGATCGAGAGATTAGCAAAAGTCAGGCCTATGCCCTAATCGAGTTAGCCAATAGCGCAGATGAGCTCCTCAACGAAGGGCTACTGAATGAGCAATCCGTTAACCAGTTTAGTAAACGAGCCTTCGTTGAAACTGCTCAAGCCGCTCCAGAAGTCCAACAGATGGTGACCGAAGCAGCCCGCCGAGGAGAGCAGGTTACTCGCAAAGAGGTTAAGCAGCTGGCAGACGAATGGACGGCCATGACCTCTGATTTAATTCCAGAGACAGTTCGTGAGAAAGCAGCCAATAACACTATCCCAACACGCTACCTCACCCCCTTAGTCAAGGAGATGGAAAAACTCCCACCCAGCCACCAGGACACTTTGCGCGCAGAAGCAGCTCGCAATCCCGATGTGGATACCCTCAAACAGATCACCTCCGAAGCTCGCTATCTATCAAAATACATAGCGGCGGCTAGCCAAGTACAAACAATCGATCCAGACATCATTAACTTAGAGCAAGCCCTTGAAGAAGCCCTACGGGTTGGTTGTTTAAACTCCACAGCAGACTTAGTAAATCAAGCAACGCAGCTAGAACAAGCCACCGCCAAACTCTACACCGCCTGGCGACGACTTAATAAACTAGCGGAACGGGTCTATGTAGACAGCGGGGAAAGCACACCCCAGCTACGGGCACTTCTGAGCGCCCTCACACCTCTGACCAACGAAATCATTGAAATTCAGCTTGGCAGTGCCAACAGTCCGTCAACCAAGACTATTCGGTTACAAGTGCTTGGAGAAATTGAATAAAGTAGGCCCAACTCACCCCCAACCCACCTCTAAAACTCAGCATCAATCCAATAGATAAAAATTCTAAATAGATCAGCTTAGAACACTTGCAGCCCAATAGAGTGACGACACTTTAACTGTACCCGTAAGCATTCTTACAATCCTGATAGGGTGTAAAGTGTGAAATCAGATGTCAATATATAAGTTACCCGCAGCAACTGTGCTAGGCCATGGCTTAGATATGGGCAGCGAGTGGTTATTGTAATGCAGGAATTGGACAGATATGCCGCAGCTTGAGGCCAGCCCAGCGCTCGACTTCCAAAGTGAAGCGTACAAGGATGCATACAGTCGCATCAACGCAATTGTAATTGAAGGGGAACTAGAAGCTAACGACAACTATAAGAGTTTGGCTGAATATCTCAGTGAGCACAAGGACGAGTTAATCAAGCTCGCTCGCATGGAGAAGCGCCATATGAAAGGATTTCAAGCCTGTGGCAAGAATCTAAATGTGACACCTGACATGGAGTTTGCCAAGGAGTTCTTTGCAAACCTACATGATAATTTTAAGCAAGCTTGGGATGAGGGCAAGGTTGTCACTTGTTTATTGATTCAGTCCTTGATCATCGAAACTTTTGCAATTGCTGCCTACAACATCTACATTCCCGTTGCAGACGACTTTGCACGGAAAATCACCGAGGGTGTTGTCAAGGATGAGTACATGCATCTGAATTTTGGTGAAGAATGGCTCAAGGCAAACTTTGAGACGGCCAAAGCTGAGTTAGAGGAGGCTAATCGCCAAAATCTGCCTCTCGTCTGGCAGATGCTTAACCAGGTAGCCGAAGACGCAGCCGTTCTAGGAATGGAAAAAGACGCTCTAGTCGAGGACTTCATGATTACCTATGGTGAAGCACTCGGGAATATCGGATTTAGCAGTAGAGAGGTAATGCGCCTTTCTGCCCAAGGCTTAGCCACAGCATAGGATTTATCCCACTTTGCAAGAGGCTGATCCTAGGATCAGCCTCTTTTGCTATGGCGACCTATGGGTTGTCATGAACCATATGGCTGTAACATTTTGTTGTAGTCTGATTTTCTAAGATTACTTTTTTTTATAGAAACGTCCCAAATGTTTGGCTTAATCGGACACCTGACCAACTTAGAACACGCCCAATCGGTCGCTCGTGATTTGGGATATCCAGAATATGGCAGCCAGGGCTTGGACTTTTGGTGCAGCGCACCGCCTTTTGTGGTGGAAGACATCAAGGTGACCAGTGCAACTGGCCAAGTTATTGAAGGACTGTATGTCGAGTCATGCTTTTTGCCAGAGATGCTGGCAACACGACGCATTAAAGCTGCAACTCGCAAGGTTTTAAACGCAATGGCCCATGCTCAGAAAATGGGCATTAATATTACGGCCCTAGGTGGGTTTTCCTCAATTATTTTTGAAAACTTTAAGCTTGAACAAATCCGACGCATTCGTAACCTAGAGCTTGACTTTCACCGGTTTACTACCGGAAACACCCACACGGCATATGTTATTTGCCAGCAAGTTGAACAGGCAGCGCCTAAACATGGCATTGATCTTTCTAAAGCGACGGTAGCGGTTTGTGGTGCAACGGGTGATATTGGGAGTGCCGTTTGCCGCTGGCTCAGCCACAATACCGGTGTTAAGGAGCTATTGCTAGTTGCCCGCAATCGGGAACGTTTAGACAATCTCAAAGAGGAGATTGGTATGGGTAAAGTAATGGGTCTAGAAGAGGCCTTACCCATGGCGGATGTAGTGGTTTGGGTTGCCAGCATGCCTAAAGGCATTGATATTGACCCCAGCACCTTAAAGCAGCCTTGTCTGATGGTTGATGGTGGTTATCCTAAAAACATTGGCAGCCAGTTTAGCCAGCCTGGCATCCATGTTCTCAAGGGCGGCATTGTTGAGCATAGCCTTGATATTGACTGGCGAATTATGCATATCGTAGCGATGGATGTCCCGGCTCGACAGCTGTTTGCTTGTTTTGCTGAATCAATGCTGTTGGAATTTGAAAAATGGCACACTAATTTCTCTTGGGGGAGAAATCAAATCACTCTTGAGAAAATGGAACAAATTGGTGCAGCCTCTGTCAAACATGGCTTCCGCCCCTTATTAACAACTTAAACTTATTGGCTCAGAAATACTTAGCTTTGTTCTCTATAGCAAGAATGCACTTTGGGGTGCAGTTTGCGATAGGGTGGAATTGCTGCTGGAGTACCTAAACCTGTTATGGCAACAACAGAACGAAGGCCTATTTTGCTTGACTTTGAGAAGCCGTTGGCTGAATTAGAGTCTCGAATTTTGCAAATACGAGCACTAGCTGAAGACAACGATGTCGATGTTTCAGCACAAATCCAGCAGTTAGAATCACGGGCACAGCAGCTTCGACAAGAGATTTTTACGAGTCTGACCCCAGCTCAGCGCATCCAAGTTGCTCGTCACCCTCGTAGGCCAAGCACTCTGGACTATATCCAAGCTATCTCTGAAGAATGGATAGAGCTTCACGGTGATCGCCGTTCAGGAAAAGATGATTTGGCCTTAGTCGGTGGTGTTGCTCGCTTCCATGGTCATTCTGTCGTTATGCTGGGGCATCAAAAGGGTCGAGATACAAAAGATAATGTCGCTCGCAATTTTGGGATGGCATCTCCCGGTGGATATCGCAAAGCCATGCGACTCATGGAACATGCCAATCGGTTCAAGATGCCGATCTTTACGTTTATTGATACCCCTGGTGCCTGGGCAGGGTTAGAAGCCGAACAACTTGGTCAAGGCGAAGCTATTGCTTACAACCTCCGAGAAATGTTCCGTCTAGATAGCCCGATTATCTGTACGGTGATTGGAGAAGGTGGCTCTGGGGGTGCCTTGGGCATTGGGGTAGGCGATCGACTGCTGATGTTTGAGCATTCTGTCTACACTGTGGCCAGTCCTGAAGCATGTGCAGCGATTTTATGGAAGGACTCGTCCCGTGCGTCCCAAGCGGCTGAAGCACTCAAAATTACAGCCTGGGACTTGAAAAATCTGGGTATTTTAGATCAGTTACTGCCTGAGCCAACCGGTGGAGCACACGCCAACCCAATCCAGGCAGCGGAAGGGCTGCAGGCTGCCCTCTTAGAAAACCTTGAGGCTTTATTAGCCATACCAGCAGAGCAACGAAGACAAGAGCGCTATCGTAAATTTCGCCAGATTGGTGTCTTCTCCGAAGCTGCCTGAGGCAATTATCCGTTATTAATGTGCTGGCATTGCTGAGCCTCGGGATGATTTTATCTGCAAGATACTGTCACATAGCATGTCTAACCGATCCGTTCACCCCCCTAAATCAGCAACAGCGAAATTCTGAGCCATTACTCTTCTAAATTGTTGAGCACAGTAGTCATAACAATCTCAGAAATCATCAATTGATAGCCCCAACTTTTATTAACCAATTTCAAATCTAAAAAAGAATAATGAGAGACCTACAAGTTGTTGTATTAGAGGTGTATTCTCGATAAAACAATAGCTTGACAGCGCTTTAGAAACTCTCTCAAAATAAAAACACCACATCGCCTGTAACATTTGTTAATATTATTAGGTGCGTGTATTCTTTGCTCCAGCTCTCCCTAGACGCTTCCGTTAATGAACATTGCCCCTAATCGTCGTGCATTGATTACCGGTGCCAGCACTGGTATTGGTCGTTCAACTGCCTTAGCTTTTGCCAAAGCTGGGTTTGATGTAGCACTGGTGAGTCGATCAGCGGACAAATTGCAGACTCTGGTAGATGAAATTGGTGCGATCGCAACGGTAAAAGCTCTCAGCTTTCCCATGGATCTGAGCGTGATTGACCAGGTCAAAACCAATGTCAGCGAGTTACTGGAGCAATTTGGCCCTGTCGATGTGTTGATCAACAATGCTGGCATGGGCTATACAGGCGAACTGAAAGCCATGCCACTGGAAGACTGGTGCCAAGTCATCAATCTCAATGTCACTAGCGTTTTCCAATGCATTCAGTCTGTTCTTCCAGGAATGCGAACGCACAATAGCGGCATGATTATTAACGTAGCTTCAGTAGCTGCCCGTCAAGCCTTTCCGGAGTGGGGTGCCTATGGCATTAGCAAAGCAGCCGTTGTCGCATTATCCAAGGCTATTTCAGTAGAAGAAAGAGGCCATGGTATTCGAGTAGTGACCATTTTGCCAGGTGCCGTTAACACCCCCCTATGGGATACCGATACCGTCCATGCAGACTTTGATCGTTCAGGTATGCTTACCCCCGATCTAGTCGCCAACGCAATTCTACAAACCGCACTTCTACCGCCTGGTGCAGTGGTCGAAGAGCTGACCATCATGCCCAGCGGAGGAGCCCTGTGATTCCCTAAAGCCCATTGTCTTCAAGTCAAAAAACTTGACCCTTTTTGTTCATTATTTGCAACCTAATTTACCCACACCATGGTCATTTCAACTAACGGTTCCAAAAGCAACGGTCTACTAAACAGTAAGTCATTAGAAGCGGTCGTACGTCCTGACCGTGCCAAAACTAAGGGTCATGACGCCCTATTGCATGAGCCGTCTGAGGACAACAGCAAACTCATGGAAGCCGTGCACACTATGTTGGCTGAATTAGGCGAAGATCCTGAACGTGAAGGTCTGCTCAAAACGCCGAAGCGGGTAGCGGAAGCAATGCGGTTTTTAACCCAGGGCTATACCCAATCCTTAGAAACCATCGTCAATAATGCCATCTTCGATGAAGGCCATAACGAAATGGTTTTGGTGCGTGATATTAACTTCTTTAGCTTGTGCGAGCATCACATGCTGCCCTTCATGGGCCGAGCCCATGTTGCCTACATCCCCAACCAAAAGGTAGTGGGTCTGAGTAAGTTAGCTCGCATTGTTGAAATGTATTCACGTCGGCTACAGGTACAAGAACGTCTAACACGACAAGTTGCAGAGGCCATTAACGAAGTTCTAGAGCCCCAAGGTGTCGCAGTCGTCATGGAAGCGAGCCACATGTGTATGGCCATGCGTGGTGTTCAGAAACCCGGTTCATGGACAGTGACCAGTGCCATGCTCGGCGTCTTTCAAGATGAACAGAAGACTCGAGAAGAGTTTCTCAGCCTCATTCGTCACCAGCCTGCATTCTCTAATTATTAGAGTCCATAGAGTCCATACCTGTTTAAACCGTTTAGACGCTCATCAGAAGCTCCATCTAAAAAGCTTCTGATGAGCTGCTTCCGAACTCTGGAAAAGAAATCTGAAAAAATAACTTGCTAAGGCTTCCTCTAGGAAAAGCAAGGCTACAGTGAGGTAGATATGTCCGGTAGGAACTGATCCTTACTCGTCATATTCTATGGAACTAACAAGTTGCCTCACAGCGGCTTGTCATGCTCACACTGCCGATTTTGATTTATTAGGAGTAAGCGGAGCCCATGAGTCCCCTGAATGTTGCAACTACCGGTGAAACCATTAGCACCGGTACTGAAACCTTTGAAGCTAGCCATATAGATGTGGTTGAAACGGTCATTGCTAGCCTCGATCAGGGGGGCAACGCCATGGTTAGCCACGATGACGATGGCTATCTTTGGAAATTTACCTACGGCAGCGTGACGGTGTATGTACAGCTGACGGGTATCGATGATGAAGATACACTAACTGTTTGGTCCCCTGTATTAAAACTGCCGGTACAAAATCAACCAAAGTTGATGGAAGAATTATTAGCCATGAACTGTGGCGAAACATTCGAGGCCTGTTTTGGCATTTCCAATCACGAGGTTTTAGCATTGGCCAGTCGAATTCTAGCTGATATCAATCCAGGTGAGATTTCTCGACTCATGACGATTGTCGCCACCATTGCTGATGAACAAGATGATGTTCTCCAGGAGAAGTATCCCGCTGCTTAGAAATGGCTACAGTATGGCGACTGATTTTGCCCATAGAGGCTTCGGGGTCAACTCAAATGGCAATTGATGAGTGGCTGTTAGAGCAGCATCGTCTAGGAAAAAGCCCCGCTTGTCTGAGATTTTATACATGGGCACCCATCGCAATTTCCCTGGGATATCATCAGCGTCATTACCCAGCACACTGGCAGAACTTAGAGTGGAAGAATCAGACAATTGATTTAGTCAGACGCCCCAGCGGTGGTCGAGCGGTTCTACACCAGGGCGATTTAACCTATAGCTTGATTACTTCTGGGTATTCTGGCCGCCGCCGCGACGTTTATGCCCATCTGTGCAAGTTTTTAATAGAAGGGTGGCACAGTCTAGGCATAGCCCTACAGCTGGGGGCAAAGCAGCAGAGCTATCAGCACTCTGATAACTGCTTTGGAACATCAACGGCGGCAGATTTGATTATGGGCAATGGCTACAAGCTGATTGGCAGCGCTCAGCTCTATCGAGAGCGCTGTATTTTGCAACATGGCTCCATGCGGCTGCTTCCAGATCCGTCTCTGGTGGAAAACGTGTTTGGGACTCCGATTATGCCCCCAAAAGACTTAATGACGATATCGGCTGCTAGTGTTGTTGACGCATTGGCCGCTGCCGCTCAACGTATTTTTGATATCAGGTTTGAAGTCCAACCGCTCTCGCATCGAGAACAACAGCAGGCGGTCGCTTGGGCCCAGACTAAGAGTTCGGCTCAGTCAATCTCTAGGGAAACAAATTAGCCGAACCGTCTTTACTGACTACTGAGCTGCTCAATAGAGGAAGGCAGTCGCAACGGCATAGGACTATGATCATCATCGTGCCACTGCAACAGCTGCAGCTTTGTTTCTAGACGTTCAAATAGACGAACAAATGTGCAGGTAAGGGCGATACTGACCGTAGGTACCATGGTGGGTAACCAGTACCCCTGACTAAATGCCACAATCACTAAACTGCCCCAGACAACGATGATGGTTAGGCTTGTCAGCAGCTGAATGCGTAAACGACGATAAAACAGCCCATACCCCAACCATGGGGTAAGCAGTGCCACACTCCCCCATATCGGCAAAATAATAGGCCGCAAATGATTTTGAGCTAGCAAATTATTTGCGGCAACAATATGTTGATAAACTCCTGCCGCTGGCGGATTCTGGTTGTAGGGCGTGGTCATGGTGTCTAAGCCAACGCCAGTAAAACCAATAAAAATAATTTTGTTGGTAAACGTAGTCAATGGCACCTGCCCCGTCAGCACATCGATAAATGAATAGCGAGGCGCACTTTCAACAAAGCCGTGCCAGTTTAGCCATAGAGGCCGAGTGAGATCGCCCACGGCCAAGGGAACATTCTCCTGTTTTAGGTTGTGGCGCTGTATGGCCGCAACGCTTAATGCTGGGGTGCCGTTTACTTTAGGGCGATAGGTGCGGGTAATGCCATCGGCATCACCACGATTATGGATATGTCCGGTTGCGATCGCACCCTCCACCACCTCAGCATTGGGGCCAATCACCCCCCGCTGTGCATCCCATGCCGTAGCTAAAACAACATCACCATGGCGAGCCATGGCCATGGACAGCTCAGCATCATCTGCACTCGGCTCAGCAAAAAGAATATCGAACGCAATCACACTCGGCTCAGCAGGCGTAATCTGGTCTAGTAGCTGAGTGTAATAGTGTCGGGGCCAAGGAAATTGACCAATGGTCGCTAAACTAGCGTCATCAATTTCAATCACCGCCACCCGGTCGTCCCAGGGTTGCTCACCCCTTATTTGAAATAGGGTGCGGTAAATACTGTGCTCTGAAGACTGCACAATCCCCACACGGGCAGCTAAGAGCATCAGCCCTGCCGCACAAAGTCCGGGTAGACATCGCCACCCAGATTTATATAGCCACTGTTTCATAAAAAGCATTTCTAGGGCTCGGCGCGGTCACCACACACCTTCCCGCCATTTCAACTATGACAATACGTTAACTGCCATGGTGTTACGCAACCAATGGACAAATCACTGAAGTTACCCTGATTACGTGTAAATAACCTGGTGGCCTTATATCCATACATTCACAGACCTGAATAAGCCGTAGACAATCGATAAAAGATGGGACAAATTGCCTAAAACAGTGCTGATAGAGACCAATATGGAAAGCGTTTATCCAGATTTAGTCGCTTTTCAAGCCACTACTCCGCATTTCTAGCAATGGCCGCAAGTTGTAACCCTGACGGATAAGTGCCATCTTCTTTAATGCGGTTGATAATCGCTTCTGAAATCGGAAAATTCAGCCGTTTAGCTAGCGCCCGCACCACATCTCCTCGATCGATGGTGCCAGCAACGGCATCTGCGGGGGATAGTACAGTAATTCGCCGAAGCTCATTTTCTTCTAGATCTGTGATCACCTTCGACAAGGGCGTTTCCTCACGTACGTGGGGCATATCTAGCAGAGGATGAGCTAACTCATCTAGAGTTCTACTCTCCCACTGACTGCGTTCGATCTGGCGCAGATCATCCAGCGATACCATGCCCCGATAACGACCATTAGAAGCGGCAAAATAGATGCTGGGCTTGCCCTCATGGAGCAGCTGATTATCCGCAAATGCCCGCAATGTCATGGTGGCATCAATCACCTTAAACTCACGCACACTGGCATCCCTAGCCTTGAGACTAGCAATCGCATCCTGTAAATCACTCACCCGGTTATAAGCTCCCGCATTGCGCACGGCAAACCAACCCAGAAGAGACAACCATAGGAATTGGAACTGTTGGGTAGCCAAATAGGCATAAATACCAATTGTGATCGCCATCCAACCCAACAGCTGGCCGACTCGAGCCGCCCAACGCACACCCTGGGCACGACTGCCGGTCATTTTCCAAACAGCCGCTTTTAAGACTTGACCACCGTCTAGGGGCAGCCCTGGAATTAGGTTAAACAGGGTCAGTACAAGATTGATGCGAGCAATGGTGCCAACAACTAAGACAGCCACCGTTTGACTCGGCAATACCTGGACAACCAACGTGAGCAGCACAAATAGGGAAAAGCTCACCAAGGGGCCTGCGATCGCAACTTGAAACGCCTGACCTGGAGTTTTTGACTCCTTATCAATCGAAGCAATCCCACCAAACAGAAACAGCGTGATTGAATTAACCTGAATCCCCTGCCGTTTCGCCACTAGGCTATGGCCCAATTCATGGAGTAGTACAGAGCCAAACAAAAGTAGAGCCATCACCAACCCCACTACCGCCGCCATAGGAAAGGGAAACCCATCACTGATGAGATCGCTGCCATAGGCAAACGTCATCAGTAGAACAATAAAGAACCAAGAGTTATCGACGAATAGGGGGATGCCGAAAATCGCGCCAATGCGCCAACCGGATTGCATAGTGATATACCTTTGATATGCCCAGATACACTAGGAACAGGATGATTAAATAGTCCTACTAAATCACATCCACATCCAGAACTGTAAGTTTTCGTCAGGTAACCCCATGGCTTCCATTAGGATGTGATGGAAATGACAAGCTACTTGAATTTCAAGAACTGACTTCATTTTAATGAGGGGGTTTACAAATGTCGTTACAGGATTTCCGAATCTTTTTGAATCATTATCTATGCGCGTTAAGATTTGCGGCCTGACCAAAACAGATCAAGCGGTTGCGATCGCAACCATGGGAGCGTCTGTCCTAGGCTTCATTTGTGTCGAACAATCCCCCCGGCACATCACGCCAGAAGCTATCTATACAATTACAAAGGCACTCCCTCCCATTGATTGCTTTGGAGTTTTCGCCAATGCACCCCTTCTCCAAATTAAGCAAACTGTAGCAACCGGTCAGCTAAGCGGCGTACAGCTCCACGGGCAAGAGTCAATAGACTATTGTCAGCAGCTCCGGTCAGCTTTACCCAGAGTAGAAATCATCAAAGCACTGCGGCTTCAGAAACTACAGGATCTAGATCGCGTAAAAGACTATGCCCCTTACGTGGATACATTTTTACTCGATGCCTATCATCCAGAACAATTGGGCGGCACCGGACACACCCTAAACTGGAAAGCGCTGCAAACATTTCACCCTGAAAAGCCATGGTTTTTAGCCGGTGGACTACGCCCCGACAATGTTGATCAGGCCCTATCGCTCCTTTCTCCCAATGGCATTGACCTTTCAAGTGGCGTAGAAAATGCCCCTGGTGATAAGGACTTGGCCAAAGTAGCTCAGCTGCTAGAGACCGTCACCAGACTCACACACACCTAGACACCCAATCGTTGACCGGCATACAACCCTAACGAAAACAGAATAGTCAGTAAAAAGTTGAGATTTTTGTAACAAAACGTCTCTGACTCTAAACCTTGGTTACAGAACATCCTGTTTTCTTTATATGGTCTGAGCGCTGGTGATAAGTTAAATCCCAGTCGTTCATGCTTGTTTTCCTGGTTGCGCTCTATGTACAACGCCCAAAAAGACTGGTTAGGTGCATTTATGATTGCTGCACTTGGTGCAGGCATCATCACATCATTTGCCGTTAGCCAGGGTCAAAATCCCTTTGTTGGTCTAGGTATCACAGCCTTTGCATCGGTTGCTGCCGTGGTAATCGACCACTTCTGCTAACTCAAGGGAGTCACAATTTCCTCGTTCCAGCGATTACTCCTGTCCAGCCAGCAGTTAATACTGCTGGCTTTTTTATGACTACTCTACGTATCTCGCTACATCATCGCGTCAACAGACCGAACCATTAAAGCCGGACGGTAGGATTCAATGGTTCAGCATTAAAGCCACCGATTAAGCCGTGCGGCCTTCAAAATAGCCAGTCTCAATATAGTGACGAGTTGCGGCTTCTAAGTCAGTCCCAAACGCCGCCTGAAGATCACTGTACTTATTGAGATAGGCCACCTCATCAAATAAATCGGGAGCTCGTCCTTCGCCTATTCCCATTGTGATGTAGTGCTGTGCGGCCAGCTCAAGGTTAGAACCAAAGATAGCAATCAAATCACCATAGGACGCAATATAGTCATCGGCTTGGAATGTCACTGTACGGCCTTCGTCGTAACCAGTTTGTAGATAATGCTCACGACCAGCCGCCGGATTATCACCAAAAGCCGCAATGAGATCGTTGTAAGAAGCAATGTATGCCCTGGCATCAAAGCCTAATAAGGGATCACGGCCTTCACTAAAACCATTTTCAATATAATGGCGAGTTGCGGCTGTAAGGTCATTACCAAATGCATTTTGCAAGTCTTGGTAGGCGGCCAAATATAACTCAGGAATAAACAAATTAGCCGAACGGCCTTCGCTAAAACCTTGACTAATAAAGTGATTCGTCGCGGCTTCCAGGTCATAGCCAAAATTGCTAATCAGATCGCCATAGGAGGCTACATAGAGATCTTCTTCAAATAAGTCAATTTGCCGTCCTTCTTGAAATCCAGATGCTAGATAATGGGATTTCCCTGCTTCAAGATTATTGCCAAAAGCCGCAATCAAGTCTCCGTAGGACGCAATGTAGTCGTTATAGAGATCTTGCGTCAACGAGGTTTGCAGAGGCAGAACTGCAATTTCTCCCAGAGTAAATTGAGCATGGCCTTGATCGGTATTGTCGCCAAAGAAAAGAAAATTCGGCGTTTCGTAAGGATTAGCAGAGACCGGGAGTGGGGGGTCACTCGTCGTGGGGTCAAAATTGTAGTCCCGCGTATTTCCTGAGAGAATCTCAACACCATTGGCAGATAAGGAGTAGGTGTTACCAGACACACTCAGCCAATAGGTCTGTTGAGTGCTGAAGTCTAGGGCAGTGTCGCTAGAATCTTCGGCCTCCGTAAAGTTAGTGGATTGAGCAAAGGCGCGATCGGCTCCTTCTGTTTTGAAGCCAATTTCAATTTCTTTCGAGAGGTCGTTGCTGACCACGACCAGGCTAAAACCAGCGCGATTAGCTTCACTGGCTTCATTCAAAATTGCTAAGTCAAAGGCGACCGTAAACCCAGCATCCGGATCCAGCGTCGGGAAGTTCTGATTGACGGTCTGAAACGTAAGTGACCCTTCAATATCGCTAAAATCGATATTGTCAAAATCAACCGTGTAATTGGTAAAACCTGCATACCCCGTATTGGCAGTCGCACTCAGCGCTCTACCAGTAGGAACTAGAACACTACCATTACTAGCAATGTAGGCAGCAGGGTTATATCCTGTAATGCCATTAAAGACAGAGCCGTTAGAGTTAAAGGTCGTTCCGCTAGCATCAGACGTCGCCGTATCCAAAAGATTAGGAATAGGTGTAAAAATATCGGTTGCCGTAGCAGATAGGGACGATGGATAGGCAGGGGATACGGGCAACTGACCGTAGGCAAGATAGCCTAACGCCAAAATATTGGGATCTACAGTTGGGTCGTAAAGGGTCGTTACCATACGTGGATTACTCCTAATCAATAATGGGGCATGCAAAAAATGCGACTACGGTAGAATCCACCCCTTATGGATTCGTCGGTCGACACATAGTCTATGTTCCGGACAGTCTGCACACAGCTAAATCTTTAGTTTGTAAAATCATGACCGGTATTTAGAAACGTTGTTCTCAAGATTGCTCAAGAACTACTGGGCCACAGGGCAATGGAGTAGGGGTATCTCAGTCAAGACGGTTTTTTTATTGCCATCATCCAAACTCTATGATGCCCTCTTTAATGGGGGGACTATTGCATCTGCGAGGGTAGTTAGGGCAATGGATATCTTTGCAAGCTTTAAATGATGGCAGCTAACCTAACTCGCAATCGACGTTGGCGTAGCCTCTCCTTTGGAGATATGCATCCGTCGATTGCTATAAAAAAGCACCATAGATTTCCAATAAAAAAGTCGGTGATGTTATCCATCACCAACCCAAGAAAATGCATTAAATCAATTCAGTTACTGAGTCTTGCAAAGGGCAACCCTAGTTCAATGCCTCTAGATAGTCACGAATGCGATTACGACGCTTGGGCTGACGCAGTTTTTGTAGCGCCTTTGACTCAATCTGACGGACACGCTCACGGGATAGCTCTAAGGTGCGACCAATTTCAGCTAAGGAGTAGGGAACTCCATCGCCTAAACCAAACCGCAGGCGAATAACTTCTTGCTCACGGGTGGTGAGATCGGCTAGCAGCTGATGTAAGTCGCGACGAAGCGCATCTCGGACAGCAAGTTCCTCAGGAGACAGCGCATCGGTCTCTAGGAGATCACCCAGTTCCGTATCTCGCTCTTTACCGACTTTGGTTTCTAGAGAAATAGACCGAGGCACCTTGAGTAGTACTTCGCGCACCTGGGGAGCCGTCATTTTGAGCTCCCGAGCGATATCTTCCACAGTAGCGGTACGGCCTTTGGTCTGGGAAATTTTACGCTGGGCTTTTTTGATCTTATTGAGTTTTTCGGTGATGTGGACTGGCAGACGAATCGTGCGGCTTTGGGTTGCGATCGCACGCGTAATGCCTTGACGAATCCACCAGTAGGCATAGGTACTAAAGCGATAGCCCTTGGTGGGATCAAACTTCTCCACAGCCCGTTCCAGGCCAAGGGTACCTTCCTGGATCAAATCCAGTAGCTCTAGGCCACGGTTTTGATATTTCTTAGCCACCGATACAACCAAGCGCAGGTTGGCCTTGATCATATGCTCTTTAGCCCGAACGCCCTCAGTACAGGCTTCGTCTAAATCCTTAACCGACATCCCCACCAGTTCAGCCCACTGGCGTTTACCCGCCTGTAGCGTTGGTTTAAGGTCCGTCGCTTGAATATCACATTCTTTAGCTAAACGCTCAAGAGAGGGGCGATGGCCCAACTGGGCCGTCATGCGATCTCGAGTCTCCAAGAGCAACACATAGGTAGCTAGAATTCCATCCTGGTCTTCCGCTGCCTGTTTGCGCTGTTCCAAAAGCTGCATATAACCTTGGACTAGCTGGGCTTCCGCCACCTCCTCATCTCTCTCTAAAAGACGGACACGTCCAATTTCTTGTAAATAGAGACGAACTAAATCAGTGGTGCGACGTCCAGGGACAGTCGCCAACTTATCAACGTCTAAGTTATCTACAGTGCCATCTTCATCTTTCGATAGCAGCATTTTGATATCGTTGTCGCTTGGCTCCTCCTTGACCGGAGCAGCCGTAGCAAGAGCAACAGAGCTGGGGGCTGCCAAATCAGCATCTGCAGTGGATTGAGAAGACGTTGCATCCATAACCATGGGCGATGTAACTTTAAGAACAGTCAAGGCCGTCTAGCCCTCGTAGATGTAGTGTGCCCGAGCCCAGAGAGCGGGGAACAATCCACAAAGCTAGGAGTTTGTCGAAATGCGAATCTTTTGAGCTAGACTGACGCACCCATACTTAGCGTAGGGTGACGCTGGTAAAGCCCAAGTGACTCACATCAAGGTGATGTTAGGATCTACATCACTCAGCAAACCTATTCCGAGCGACCGCATCATTAAGATTGCGTCGAAGGCCCTAATAACTAAATATCAACCACCCTTAGGCCCCCTGATCAGGATTAGTCCAGGTTTTTCAGTGGCACAGCTAAAACGGAAATGTCCTGATAAATTCAGACATAAGAACACCCAATTCTCTCTGCCAGCCTTGGGTTGAATAAACCTCTGAAGTCCCCAGGACCAGGGTCAACCCACAAAAAATATCATCAGGACTTTATCAGGCACCTCATTTCTATTACCTTTGCTTTATGTGTAGCCAGTTAGACTAGCTGCCCTCTTTTCAACATAAATTAGCTTTCGTCAATCACAGCTTTGCGATCAAGTAGTAATAAATCGCGTAGCTGATCCGTATCAAGCTCTGTTAACCATTGTTCACCGGCACCCACCACCTGCTCTGCCAGGGCTTTTTTACTTTCAATCATGTCGTTGATACGCTCTTCTAGGGTGCCGCTACAGACAAATTTGTGCACCTGTACGTTGCGAGTCTGACCGATACGAAACGCTCGGTCAGTGGCTTGATTTTCGACGGCTGGGTTCCACCAACGGTCAAAATGAAAAACATGGTTGGCGCGAGTAAGGTTAAGCCCCACCCCCCCGGCTTTGAGAGAAAGAATAAAGAGCTTGGGCCCATTGGGATCTTGCTGAAAGCGATCCACCATGGCTTCACGGGCAGGCTGAGACGTACTGCCATAGAGGAACATGGCATCTTCTCCAAGGTGCTCTTTCAGATGAGCTTGTAACAAATTTCCCCATTCAGCAAACTGGGTAAAGATAAGTGCCCGATCACCTTCTGAAATCACCTCTTCAAGCATTTCATTTAGACGCTGCAGCTTTGCAGACCGTCGCTGCTTACCTAACGATGCCTGCTTGAGGTATTGGGCTGGATGGTTACAAATTTGCTTGAGTTTAACTAACAGCCCTAAAATCATCCCTCGCCGTTTAACACCCTCCGCCTCGTCAATATTGGCTAGGGCCTCATCTACTGTTTTTTGATACAGGCGTGCTTGCTCGGCAGAAAGTCCGCAGAAAACCGTCATTTCTTGCTTATCAGGCAGATCCTGAATAATGCTGCGATCAGTCTTGAGTCGTCTGAGAATAAAGGGCTGCACGAGTCCCCGCAAGGTACGTAGCGAATCGGTATCGCCATAGCGTTCAATTGGAGTAGCAAAACGTCGCTGAAAGAAGTTTTTAGGGCCAAGATAGTTGGGATTCAAAAAATCCATAATGGACCATAGTTCAGCTAACCGATTCTCTACGGGGGTACCGGTCAGAGCAATGCGAAAGTCACTTTCTAATTCCCGCACCGCCTTCGACTGCTTAGCATCTGAATTTTTAATATTTTGAGCTTCATCTAACACTAGCCCTTGCCACTCTATCCGCTTCAATTCTTTAAGATCGCGATACACCAGGGTATAGCTGGTGATCACAAGATTTGTCCCCTGGGCTTGTTTGGCAAACGTTGAGCCCTTAGGGCGTTTATCGCCGTGGTAGATCAGCGTTGTTAGCTCTGGACCAAACTTGTTGACTTCTCGCCGCCAGTTACTTAAGACCGACGTGGGACAAACGAGTAAAACTGGTTTGGTTAAAACACTCTCTTGTTTGAGATTGAGCAAAAACGCAATTAGCTGAATGGTTTTACCCAAACCCATATCATCGGCCAAACAGGCTCCCAGACCCCATTGCTCTAGAAATGATAGCCAGGAAACACCTCGAGCCTGATAGGGACGAAGCTTGCCTTCAAAGCCATCGGGCTCCTGCATCTCTTCGAGAGTTTGGTTACCGGTGGTTAGGGTGGTGATGAGCTCATCTAACTTCCCCGAAGCTTCAAAAGCGACCACAGGCAGCTTGTCAATCAGCTGCCCATCACCGCTGCTAATGCGTAAGACGTCTTCAACAGAAAGCTTATTTTGCGTTTGACGACTGGTAAAAAATGACTGAGCAGCTTTTACATCCTGAGGACGCAGCTCAACCCACTGACCATTGACTTCTACCAGCGGTGTTTGCTGAGAAATTAGCTGTTCAAATTCACGTTGACTAACATTTTGACCACCGATGGATAGCTCCCACTCAAAGTTGAGCAGGCTCTGTAAGCCTAAGCGCTGCTGCTTGCGCGATGGAGCCAGCGCCTTGACGCTCAAACCTAAACGGCTGGCACTTGCCTTGGTGGGATCCACCAAATTCTCAGGCAACGTCACACCAAAGCCATTGTCCTGCAGCCGACTGGTGGTAGCTTTAATAAATTCAAAGGCTTGAATCGGATCGAGCGGACATACACTGGGACTCGGCTCACCGAGTGTGTGCCTGATCGGTTCACAAAGGCGGGCTGCCCGCCCTAAACCTGCCAGTAACTTTTCTTGAGGGGCGTCTACAGTGCGCCCGCGATAATCTAACTGGTCGACAGGATGTCGCCAAATCGTCTGGGCATCAAGACAGAAGTTTTCATCGTCAGATGACTCTAAACCATAGTGTAATGACCAATTGAGGTCACCACTGGGGGGAGGAACCAGACGAAACCCCACGCGTAATGAATCTAGCGCGTCGGTCGTCAGATTTTGTAACGGCGCAGTCCAGGTGTGAAGCGCTTCATTCAGCCGCACTAGTCCCGCCGGAGTTGACTCAAACCGCTTTTTCTTATCTTGGGTTAGGGCCCCTACCCACTCACGCAGAGGTAAGTCTTTACTGAGGGGAGCCGTTACGGGCAAAGGCTGGGTTTGGGCCAAGTCACGCACCTTGGCGGCCACTAAGCTGGCGACAAAATCTTGCAGTAGCGGCGATGCGACCTCAGGAAACCCAATGGCCAAGGGAGGAGGCGCGACCGTCTTAGATTTAGCAGTTTTAGAACCAGCGGTTTTGGATTTGGTCGTTTTTGTCGTGGACGATTTCCGTGTCTGGGTTTTGAGGGATTGATACAGCCGACAGACGAGCGGCATCTGGTCAGAGAATTGACGCAGTCGGGCTTGATCGACAGCACTGTTGAGTAAAAGATGCCAGGTTGCGATCGCACCACTGCCATCAGCACTCACCGTTGGCACAAACTTACCGCGCGCCATCAAATCCAAGCTCCAGCGCGCCATGTGAGACCAATAACGAAGATCGCTACCAACTACACTGGCATCTGCACCCAACGGCAACCCCGTTAGCAGTTTCAATGCCATGGATGTGGGCAACATGACGCCAAAGACTCGCCAAGGGTAAAGCACAGTGTCAGCGGTCTGAGACTGCCCAGAAAGCTGTGGATAAATCCGTCCATTTTCCATGACCGTTGGCAGCGCCAAAACATGATCACGCCAACGAGACTGAAGTCGCTCCAACAGCAGACTTAAATCCAACTGAGCGTCAGACTTTGGAAGTAACTTGAACTCATCCGCACTCAAACAATACGGATGATCCATAGTCTCCCAACCATCAGTCAATGTCTCCTCAAGCCTACGCCACGTTTCAGCCCAGACAAAAAACCGTTGCTGCGTTGGCAGCCAACTTCCATGGAGAATCGCCATAATCAATGCTGCCTTCAGTATCCGTCCAACATCAAAATGAAAAGGTTTTAGAGCCCATAGCTAAGAGTAGTGTCTCACCTACATCTCATATTTTTCATAGGCTGCAACAATCCTCTGCACTAGGGGGTGGCGGACAACATCAGCTTTACTCAACTCAGAAAATGCAATGCCGTCCACTCCCTTGAGCACTTTCACAGCCATCGATAAGCCCGACTGCCGCTGATCAATCAAATCCGTTTGCGTAATATCACCAGTCACGACCATTCGTGATTTATTACCCAATCGTGTTAACACCATTTTCATTTGAGCTGGCGTCGTATTTTGGGCTTCATCCAAAATCACAAATGCATTATTCAGCGTCCGACCACGCATATAAGCTAACGGAGCTACTTCAATAATCCCACGTTCCATCAGCCCAGGAATACGCTCTGGATCAATTAACTCATGCAGCGCATCATACAGAGGACGCAGATAGGGATCTACCTTCTGCTGCAGATCACCTGGTAAAAAACCTAGTCGCTCACCAGCTTCAACAGCAGGTCGCGTCAAAATCAATCGCTCATACTGCTGTTCAAGAATCGCCTGCACAGCCACCATAGCCGCCAAAAACGTTTTACCCGTACCCGCCGGTCCAGTACAAAAGATCAGGTCGCTAGTGCGCAAAGCACTGACATACTTACGCTGACGAAACGTTTTTGCTCGAATAGTCTCACCACGGCGAGTCCGTGCAATAACATCCCCGTGGAGCGCACCCAGATCATCTTCTCGGTGAGTGTCCAGAGCATGTATTGCAGTCATCACATCAGCGACAGAAACAAGCTGCCCCTGAGACCAGATAGACTTTAGCGACGTTACCAAACGCTTAGAGCGCTCCACCTGGCTAGATGTCCCTGATATCAGAAGCGTCATCCCGCGCATGACCAGCCTAGCTCCCGTCTGTTGAGACAGACGCTTGATGGCATCTTCCTGATAACCAGCCATCGCCATCGCTTGCTCGGCCGTATCAAACTCAAATGTGAAGGCACCTTCCATACAATGGCCTAATCCTGCCACTACAGATATTGCCGTTGCTGATTTAGAGGATGAACCAATCGGCGAGATATGCCATAAGACAGTATTTCACCGAAAAAATCATACCGAGGGTCAGCAACGCCCAGATATTTAAGGAGCTGAGCATCCATAACACACATCGCTATTGCTCAAACTAAGTCAGGGGCTAAGTATCTTAAACATTACGTCTAGGAGCCTTCGGCTTTGGGCGGCTACCACCATCACGACGGGGTCGTCCGCGGCCACCACGAGCGCGTGGACGATCGCCACCGTCACCCACATCCTGAGAGGATTCGCCGTAAACATCAAGATGCACTGAACAATCGTGCAGAGCACCCGTTGCTTTCAACACCTGACGGATTGCCTGAATATTTCGACCACCGCGGCCAAAAACTCGCCCCTTATCTTCACCGTCAAAAGCAACCCGAACCCACAGTCGCTGGCCATCAGCCAGGGGCTCAAAATCTAATCTCAACGCATCAGGAGACTCCAAAAAAGGAGTCACCAAAAATCGAACTAAGGCTTCAAAGTCAGGCACATGCGTCACCTCATAACGTTCAACAGCAAGCTAACGTCCATCATCAGACAGAGTAAAAACGCCAATCAAGAAACATCTACGCTAAAGCTCATGAAGCTGTCGATGAATAGAGATTCAGATGGCAGCTAGACTCAATCGCCATGACGGCGAACACTAAGCTTTCAGCTGTTCGTACACATTAGCCTTTTGCAAAATATGCTGCACGGTTTTTGTCGGTTGTGCCCCTTCCTTAAGACGCTTCAGAATAGCCGGCACCTCCAGACGGGTTTCATCAGTCCGAGGATTATAAAATCCTAGCTCTTCTAACGGGCGACCATCACGGCGATCTCGGCTATTCATAGCCACAATCCGATAGCTCACCTCACGCTTTTTGCCATAACGCTTCAGTCGCAGTTTGATCATAATTGTGTTGAAACGGTCTGCTTGTTCGAAAGTTTTCGTGTTGCATTGCTTGGCTAACTACCAGGGTATGTCGAGGGCTATGTACCCACAAAAACCACCAGCAACCAAGTCAGGTGCTCTAGAGCATTTAATTCTATCACCCATGAAGACGATCGACACCGCAGCCAGATAAGACCGCAGTGGGATCACCCTCGAGACAAATTGCTCAGAATTAAATGATGGAGATTTAAATATGCCAGGGGGCTACTTAATCTTCATGGTCATCAAATGGATCAGCGAGCTGCTTAGACGGAGGACCAAATGCGGTGTATACCGCAAGTCCAGTAAAGGTAACGACGATAGCGCCCACTGAAATGATAAGAACTGTTGCAGAATCCATAGGATCGTTTAAGCCGTAGAGGATGTAAAATCTATGATATTACAGATTATAAAGTGACCTTAAGGTACATACACCCATGGCACAGCAAACTCGGTTGGGAAACCTGCTTAAACCTCTAAACTCTGAATACGGTAAAGTCGCTCCTGGTTGGGGCACCACTCCTTTGATGGGAGTATTTATGGCGCTTTTCCTTGTCTTTCTACTCATCATTCTGCAGCTTTATAACAACTCCATTCAAATTCAAGGGGTTGATGTTGATTGGCGTAGCCTGAGCTTCTAGATCAGCTCTAATCAACATATGGGTTGCCTGTAATGAGAATTGCAAAGGGAACGTGTTAGAAACTCGATAGGTGGTTAAGGGGATGGGCTAGCTAGTTCGTCCCCTTTTCCCGGTCGGGTTACTATTGCTCAAGCTTTTATTACAACCAGCACCGGTCTGGTTCATTAGTCAACGTCAGCGGGGGATTTACCTGTAATGAATGTTTTTGGCATTGGACTGCCAGAGATGGCTTTAATCATGATGGTGGCTTTGCTGGTATTTGGCCCCAAAAAGTTACCGGAAATTGGTCGTAGCCTAGGCAAAGCTATCAAAGGGTTTCAAGATGCTTCGAAGGAATTTGAAGACGAGTTCAAAAAGGAAGCCGCTCGCATCGAAAAAACCGTTGCAGAACCGATGAAAGCTACCTTAGAGACACCGGAACCCAAGGCTCTCAAACCAGATCCTGACACTGCTGAGGAGACCCCAGCGGTTCCCGATACTGACAGCGTTAGCCCTGAGGGAACCGCTTAGGCAGTACTAGGGAGGATGCAGCAATAGGAATGATGACCACAGCGGCTGATTCTCCACAGGCGCCAAAGCTACTAGTTGGTCTGGGTAATCCGGGTCAGAAGTATGAGCGTACGCGTCACAACGTTGGATTTGAAATTATTGATGACCTAGCCAAAGCCTGGTCCATCAAGCTTTCAGACAATAAACGGTTTCAAGGTCTGTTTGGCGAAACCCGAGGGCCGTCTGGCGATCGTTTAATTTTACTTAAACCCTCTACATTCATGAATCGCTCTGGGCAGTCCGTTCGCTCTGTACTGGACTGGTATAAGCTATCGCCCAGCGATGTGATGGTAATTTATGACGACATGGATTTGCCCATAGGCAGACTGCGACTGCGACTGTCTGGTTCAGCAGGCGGCCATAATGGAATGAAATCAATTATTTCGCATTTGGGAACCCAAGATTTTCCACGTCTGAGGCTAGGCATAAGCCGAGCCAGTAACGCAGAAACCCAGCAGACCGATCGCACTGTTGTAGGTCACGTGTTGGGTAAGTTTTCGCCAGACGAGCGCAAAGTGGTGGATGCAGCCATTCATCTTGCCGGTGAAGCAATTGAGTTTAGCTTACGTAAAAGCATTGAGAGGGCCATGAGTCTCTACAATGGGCGAGAAGCTGAAGTTTAGATGCGAGCAGTCTTAAAACTCCTCTATTCTGACAATTGATACCGATGGAATTAGGGCGTGTCGTTGTGACGAGTCGTGGCTAAGGTAAAACAGAAGCAGGCAGTTCCCAAGGTAATCGTTATTCTCAACGGCAAGGGAGGCGTAGGCAAAACAACTACTGCCGTCAATTTAGCTGCAATTTTTGCAGAAGACAAACGCGTCTTACTGATTGATAGCGATCGCCAACGCTCTGCAACTTGGTGGATTGAACGGGTACACCAAGCCTTTGATTTTTCCCATGAAACTGATGCTGAAATGCTGGGGCAACTAAAGGCCCTCGATAACTATGAGCTGATTGTAGTTGATACCCCTCCAGCGCTAAACTCTAAAGCCTTAGCTGCTGTCTTACCGGTAGCCGACTACCTACTTCTACCCACGCCACCAGCCCCCATGGATGTGACGGCTCTCATTAGTACGGTCAAAACCGTTGCCCAACCCTCAGGGGTTTTTCATCGGGTATTGCTGACAAAGGTCGATTCCCGTAGTTTAAAGGAAGCGCAAGAAGCTCAAACGATGCTGGAGAAGCTGGATATTTCCGCTTTTCAAACTTACATCAGAAATTATAAGGCCCACGAGCGAGCTGCCATGGAAGGTTGCGCTATCAGTCAATGGAAGGGAGCCAACGCTCAAGAAGCACAGGCCGACTACTATAAAGTTGCTGCTGAAGTCCTAAGGGACTGGAAAAGATTATGACTAAGAAACGCATCGCTGACCTGCTCAAAGAAGAAGTTGAGAAAACCACCGAACCCGATCAGACGTCAGCAAAGAGTGCCTCACAGCAGCCCCAGGCAGATACTGAAGCAGCGAGCACTAGTAGCAAAGAGCCGACGGCTACCAGTGCAAACCGAACTAGAAAGCGGACAACGACCAGTAAGTCTGGTTCAACTACAGCTGCTAAAAAATCGTCTACAGCCACTAGCAGCACCGCTGGCCTTGAAAAACAGGTAGCCGAATTAGAAACCGCCCTCAAGCAAGCCAAAGAACAAATTGCAGCCCTACAGAAAGATATAGAAACCCATCAAACACGGGTTTTTGAACTCAAGGATGAGTTAACCGCATCTAACAAGGCCACGACTGACAAAGCTGAAGAGCTGACAAAAATCACCCAAGAACTCGAGACCGCCAAGGAAACAATCCGTAAAATAACCGCCGCCCAGGAAGAAGATAAGGCACCAAAAGACGAAACACCACAGAAAGTTATTCACGGTGCGGACCTAGCCACTAATCGCAACACCTTGAGCCTACGTAGTCGTCCTAGCAGCTACAAAGCTATTCCCGAATATGCAATCCAGCGCGGAGAGCAAAATAGTATGCTCTCTGATGATGATATTGGCTGGGTTGATTAGA
>ERZ1740072.67-NODE-67-length-56801-cov-8.826472_pt1 | contig 56801 bp, 53 predicted proteins | sample MGYA00581733_ERZ1740072 | MGnify/ENA primary metagenome ERZ1740072 (study PRJEB43018, sample SAMN04849741) | marine metagenome | isolation source: floating plastic debris | place: Pacific Ocean | collected 2008-08-30 | study: EMG produced TPA metagenomics assembly...
CAGAACGCTTTTCCCCATAAGAAAAAAGCGCTTACACAAAAATCAATACACTCTCATATCTAGGCTCAACGCATTTGCTAAAAGTATCGTGTTGCAAAGTCTTCCGGCTTCAAGCACTCAAAATCTTTATTTTTAATCGCCATCACACGAATCAACTCATGATTAGACGACACAAAACATTCAGCACCACCTTGTTTAGCCGTTAGATAAACACCAATATCCTCTCTGGGCAGCCAGCCTAGCGATTCCAAAACCGCAAACTCTTGTGCATCAACTAGAACATAACGCAGCTTCAAATTTCGCCACATTTGATTAATAATATTGCGGGCCCAGTCCTTGTTTTGTAAGCGTTTGCCCACCCGCAATATCTGTTCAATTAGCTCCGTCGATATCACTACGTCAACGAGCGCTCGTTGACTACCATCAAATCCTAGCCATTGTAAAATCTGCCATTCAACACTCTCTTGATTCGCAACACCCACAATATAAACATTGGTATCCAAAAAGACCCGATCAAGCATAATCTGCTGACTCAGAATCCTCTTCGGCCAGCATTTCCTGCTTTACTTCCTGAACTAACCCAACAATCTTCTCTCGGGAATCGTAGCCAGCTCTTTCCAATGCCTGTTTCAGCTCATCACGTATTTGCTGGATGGGCGTAGGAGTAGCCGTAATGTACTTGGCAATGCTCGGTTCCTGTGCTGCCAAAATCCCCAATGGAACTGTCATCTCGCCACTTGGAGATACAACAGTAATTTGTTTGCCTGACTGTGCCCGTTTGGCTTTTAGAAACCTCAAAAAATCTAATACTTCAGCCAAAATAAGCTCAGGTGCGGTTTCTAATTCTTGTAAGATCATCTCTTTGGGCGTCATTATACTAATTAACCTCTATGAAAGACCTATCTGGGGTGGTTTCACTATGCATTCAATTCAATGTATTCAAATTCCTGAGTGATAACCTCTTGAATCTCCTTAGCCTCAGCATCATCCAAAATGCCTACAAACTGGGTCCACGGATTATCGGCAGTCTGGGATTGCTTCGGCTTAAGAAAAGTCAAGAAATCTAGCACAGTCTTCAAAAGCGTTTCAGGCAGCTGCTCTAACTCCTTCAAAATGAGTTCTCTAGTTGTCATCACGCTACTCCAAAATCGCTTTCGCTATGGCTTGTTACAAAAATTATACCCAAATCAAATTCAAACAAACTTGTTGCAACTTAAAGGGCTATCCAACAATGTCAAAAGTGAGCCCATAGGTCTGACCCAAATTACAAGTATCGTGATCCACTACATTCGTATCACTCAGTTCTAGATTGTAGAAATTAATCACATCTGTCTCAAAGTAAGGCCCGGCATGCCAGGTACCCACCTCCAGCTTAATAAAACAATCTCCAGGAATCTTAAATGCCTGAATCTGTTCTGGGTCTGGCGCACTGCCCTCACAAGGAGGAGCCACCGCCATCAGCCATTCTTTGCCTTCTAGGGAACCCAAACATTGCGTACAGGCCAAATGCCGCGTAATTCGATCAAACTGGGTGCCCTTACGCTCTAGCTGCATGATGTAAAAACGTGGGATACCGTTATCTAGCTTGAGCTGGGCATCCTCGGTATCATAGGCTTTGCCATCATGTTGAGGGCCTAGCACCTGCCCAAATGGGCGAAACGCATCGGCGGCCAATGGTTGAGCTGTTAGCTGAATAGTCTTCATGACGATGTTTGTCTTGTTATAAAGTCATCTACATGCTGGTAGAGCGTTTGAGCTATATTGATGCTCGTTTCACGCTCCAATGGTTCTATCTCGTAATCTGACTCTACGTATCGAAGATGTCGTGCAAAATCATTGAACTTTGTAATTTCTAAAAACCTGCTAATGTCATAGCCTTTGCCTTCGATAATTCGTAGCAAAGCGGCTAAATCATGAGTAAACGGAAACGTTTCGTCCAATGCTGAAATCCATGCTTTCAATGACTTTTCTGCTGCTTGTTGTACATGGAAACCAAAGATCTCATCTGCAAAAAAGTCGCTATCAACCATGCCTGACAGTGCGCGTAGGCCACGATGGGCTACATTTAGCAAGCTTCTAGCTTCGCTCAGGCCTTTCATACAGTATTTGCCCTTCACGAAATGCATGGGCGACAACGTGGTTACGCCACTCTCGATACTTAGCAATTTCCTCTTGGCTGTACATCAAAATATCAGTCGAAATGCCTAATCTCGACAGTTCCAACCCAAGTTTGGTTGCCTGCTGCCGACGACTATGTCCGGGGCCATACGGCTCGGCCTCAATTACTATCAAATCATAGTCAGAATCGGCGCGAGCGCGCCCAGTTGCACGAGAGCCAAAGAGAATTATTTGCACAGGCTCAACGATTCCTACAATGATATTTGAAATCTTGGATAGTAAATTGCGATCGCGTTCGATAGCATCGGTCTCTGCAAACATTGCGATTAGTATCCTTTCATCAGAAACCCTTACCTACGATAGCAAATGAGCATATTGGAGAATAAGCAAGCCCATGGGTCCAAAAATCCGATCGCCCTTGTTTAATCTTTTGCCATGTACGGTATCTGATAACCACATCTATTACTTAGAACCTTACAACACATAAAAGATGCGTGGCGGTATCTAAAACTTATGCGATTCTGGGGAATGCACTTTTTATACGTCATCCCCCCAAACCCATGGACAATAAAGCAATGCTAATGATTCCGGGACCCACCCCGGTGCCTGAGAAAGTCCTTCAAGCGATGGCTAAGCACCCCATCGGTCACCGCAGCGGCGACTTTAGCAAGATTATTGCTGAGGTCAATGAGGGCCTCCAGTGGCTGTTTCAAACCAAGAATGAAGTATTGACCCTGTGTGCCAGCGGTACCGGTGTTGTCGAGGCGGGGATCATCAATTTCCTGAGCGCAGGCGATAAGGTGCTGGTGGGCAGCAACGGTAAGTTTGGCGATCGCTGGGCGCAGATTTCCAAAGCGTTTGGTCTAGATGTGCAGGTAATCGAAGAAGACTGGGGCGTGCCTCTCAAGCCTGGGGACTTTGGCGCGGCGCTAGAGGCCGATAGCGATAAGGCGATCAAGGCAGTCATCATTACCCACAGCGAAACCTCTAGCGGTGTGCTCAACCCGGTAGAAGCCATCAACGAGAAAGTCAAAGCCCACGGCGAAGCAATTATCATTGTGGACGCGGTGACCAGTTTGGCATCCTACGATCTGAAGGTGGATGAGCTGGGTCTGGATGTGGTGGCTTCGGGCTCCCAGAAGGGCTTTATGATCCCGCCGGGCATGGGCTTTGTCTCGGTTAGTGAAAAGGCGTGGGCGGCCTACAAAAATGCTACGCTGCCTAAGTTTTATATGGACCTGGGTAAGTATCGGAAGTCGTTTGCTAAGAGCAGTACGCCGTTTACGCCACCGGTCAACCTGTATTTCGGACTGCAGGCTGCCCTAGAGATGATGAAAGCGGAAGGTCTGGAAAATATCTTTGCCCGTCATGAGCGTCAGAAGCAGGCGAGCCGCGCGGCGATGAAAGCTCTGGGACTGCCGCTGCTGGCTCCCGATGACTTTAGCAGCCCGGCTGTGACCTCTGTGATCCCTGATGAAATCGTCAGTGCTGAGGCGATTCGTTCCACCATGAGTAAGCAGTTTGATATTGCGCTAGCGGGCGGTCAGGATCATCTGAAGGGCAAAATCTTTCGGATTGGGCACCTGGGGTTTGTGTGCGATCGCGACATCCTGACCACCGTTGCCTCCCTCGAAACCACTCTACAAATCCTCGGTTACGAAGGGTTTACCCCCGGCAGCGGTGTATCGGCAGCCAGCCAGGTATTACGGTAAAACCCGGTAGGGACTTTGCATGCAAAGTCCCTACGGAGCCAAATACGTAATTTCCACCCGGTCCCCTGGCTGGAGTCCCAGCTCCGCCGCCCGACCGATCCGCAGCTCAATCACATTGTCCACCAGTAAATTGCCAGGGCCGTAGGTCGGGCACGGATCCGACTCACAGGGCGGTGCTTCCACAATGCCCTGCACCTTGCCCTGGTACAAAAACACCATGTCTAACCCTACCGGCACATTTTTCATCCAAAATCGGGCCGGTCGCGGTGGACTAAAGGGAAACAGCATGCCCTGGTTGTCGGGCAATGCCTGACGATGCATTAGTCCGAGCTGCTGCTGAGCGGGTGTCGCCGCAACTTCTAGGTCAACGGTTTCGCCAGCAATGGTTGCTTGAGCAGTAATCGGTAGCACTTGGCCAGGTCCAGTCAGAACAGAAGAATCGGCAGGAGCTTCAACCGTTAGGGTTCCGGTTGTCTCGGCTACGCGGCTGCGGTTAGCCTCGGTAGCAGTAGCATTGGGGCCACTGCTACAGGCAAGCAGCAGACAGCATAGACCTAGTAGGGGTAAATATCGCTTTTGATGCCAATTAATCACCTGGGTTTTCCCTTTCAAAACGCTCCGTAGCCAACAGCCTACGCTTCACGCAGTACGTAGCCAACGCCGCGCACGGTTTGGATCAGCCGCTTTTCGCCATCGCTGTCAATTTTTAGGCGCAGGTAGCGGATGTACACTTCAATGACGTTAGATTCCCCCATAAAGTTATAGCCCCAGACATTTTCTAGAATCTGGTCACGGGTGAGCACTTCTCTAGGATGCTCCATGAGATATTTGAGCAGCTCAAATTCCTTCATGGTGAGGTCTATAACGCGGCTGCCGCGCATGGCCTGACGGTTGCTTACATTGAGGGTAAGCTCCCCAAACACCATTTGCTCAACGCCGTTTTCGCTGGGTTGCAAATAGGCACTGACTAGGGCCAGAAATTCTTCGCTGCGGTAGGGTTTGAGGATGTAGTCGTCGGCCCCAGACTCAATACAGGCTACCCGGTCGTCTAGGTTATCGCGAGCCATCAGCAGCAGCATGGGGGTGCGGTCTCCTTGCGATCGCAGCTGCTGACACAGGTCTAATCCCGACTCTCCTGCCAGCATGCGATTGATGACAATCAGGGCTGGCTGGTGCTTACGGACCTCCTGCATCCCTGAATCAATGGTGGTCGCCACTAGGGGAATATAGCCTGACTCCCGCAGGTCGGTGCTGACATTGTGGGCCAGTTCTTCATTCGCTTCTACCAAAAGAACACAGGGGGTAGCTTCAGCGGCACTCATGGAGATAACTTCCTGATTTAGGTAACCTGCAGCGCAAGCGCTCAAATGTGCTCACTAAACTGTCCTATAGCGTCTCGTGTTTTGTCAGCGATTGTTAAGAACAGTAGCAATCGGATCGCTAAATATTCCATTGCTATTCGTGCATCAGAACATTTGCTATACGCAAATACTAGCGTGCGGTCATAGAAACACCATAAGTTAAAGAATGTATACAAAAGCTGTTGGAATACATCTAGATGACCGTTGGTATTTGGGTATTAGGGGATCAGCTGTGGGAGGCTCAGGCGGCTTTGGCTACTACAGATAGGGCTCCCGTCATCTTGATCGAGTCGTCTGCCCACAGCACCGAGCGGCGCTATCATCGGCAAAAGCTGGTGCTAGTGTGGTCGGCCATGCGTCACTTTGCGGCTGAGCTAGAAGCCGCAGGTCGCCAGGTCACCTACAGCACGGCCCCAGAATTTGCAGCCCCGCTGCGCCAGTGGATCAAACAGCACAGCATTACTGAGCTGCGGGTCATGGAACCGGCAGATCGCCCCTTTGCCCGACTGATTGCCGGTTTGGATCTGCCCTGTGAGCTAACGGTCGTCCCCAACAATCATTTTCTCTGGTCGGTGGACGAGTTTAAGCAGTGGGCGGACGGTCGTAAAAGCTTACTGATGGAGTCTTTTTATCGTGAGGGTCGTAAACGCTACGATATTCTGATGGCCGATGATAAGCATCCCATCGGCGGGCAGTGGAACTACGATAAAGAGAATCGTAAACCGCCTAAAAAAGAGATTAATCCACCGGCACCCCACTGGTTTGAACCAGATGAGATCACCCGACAGGTCATGGCGAAAGTGGCCAAACTCGATACTTTTGGAGATTTAGAACCCTTTGGCTGGGGGGTAACTCGCGCCCAGGCTCTGCAGGTGCTGGACTACTTTATCAACGTGCGACTGACCACCTTTGGCCCCTATCAGGACGCCATGGTTACCGGAGAAGATACGCTCTGGCACGCGCTGCTGTCGCCCTATTTAAACACTGGTCTGCTACAGCCGCTGGAAGTGATTGAAGCGGTAGAAACGGCCTACCATGAGCAGGATCTCCCCCTCAACAGCGTTGAAGGATTTATTCGTCAGGTGCTGGGCTGGCGAGAATATATGCGCGGTCTCTATAGCTACGTGGCCGAAGACTATCCAGAGGGAAACTATTTTGAGCATCATCAGTCCCTGCCAGACTTTTTCTGGACCGGTGATACTTCGATGAACTGTCTACATCAGAGTATCGACCAGGCTAAGCGCACGGGCTACAACCACCATATTCAGCGACTGATGATCCTGAGTAATTTCGCCTTGATTGCCGGGCTGTCTCCTCAAGAAGTGGAATCCTGGTTCCATGCGGCCTTTATTGATGCCTATGACTGGGTGATGCAAACCAATGTGATTGGTATGGGACTATTTGCCGATGGCGGCATCTTGGCGACTAAACCCTATGCGGCCTCAGCCAACTATATCAATCGGATGAGTGACTATTGCAAAGGCTGTCAGTACAATCACAAGGCCCGTACTGGAGAGAACGCCTGTCCCTTTAATTTCTTTTACTGGGATTTTCTGGCCCGCCATCGCGACAAACTGCAAAAGCAGGGACGCATGAACTTTATCCTGAAGAATTTAGACAAAATGTCTCAGGACGAATACGACACAATTCGCAACCAGGCTCGCCAGTGGCATCAACCCGATTGACCCGCTTCACAGGTTTGCAAACCTACGTCAGGTAGTTGTAAAGAATGGCCATACTAACGGACGTGCTTGTTTTAAAGACAGCCTTTTCCCCTATGATTAAACCGTGTCGCCCACCTGACTGGGCGCAGGGTGCAACTATCGTCAAGCAGCTCTTAGGAGCAGGACACAAACCATCAGGGTGTATCTCGTTTACTGCTGTGGCTGGTCTCTAACTGTAGTCTCTTTAGAACATCGTTTAGAAGCGGCTAGTCTGACCTGACCACTGTGCGATCGCAAGTTCTAATGCCTCTACGACAATCGTATTCATAGAATGTCCTTTGTCTGCAGCCAGCTGCTTAATCGCCTGCTTAACGCGTGGCGACACATAAATTGTCATCTGTTCAATAGCCATGATTGTCTAAACCTGTTACCGATAACAGAAGTCTATGTCACCCGACAATCAGGTCCTACGGATAAATGGCCGATTTATGTGGTCACAAACGCGTAATGCCTTCTGGTTCTGGCCACGGGCGGACGGCTGTGTGCCGGTAAAGGCAGTCAATCAGCCGCCAAATTAGCAGACAGTCAAATCGACAATTTGCTCTTTAGTAGCACATAAAATACCCGTGAGAGATCTCGTCGCTGAACAATCTGTCGGTCTCTAGGCGTATCGGCAAAGGCCTGCTCATAGGCTTGGGGCATGGCCCGTTTAACTAAAAAGCCTAGCTGCTGGCGAGTCATGGCCTGGTCTGGGGCAAATCTTCCTCGACCCACACCGGCTACCATCCCCTGGGCCTTAAGCGTTTCAATATTGCTGTAGGCCCAGTGTTTTTTAGGCCGGACATCGGTAAACGAGGGCTGAGCCGGTGTGGCGGTTTCTAGTTCCAAAAGATTGACCAGGGCTGTACACACCACCGCTCGACTGACGCTGGCATAGGGACGAAAATGTAGGTTCTTCTGATTTTCACTGTTGATGATGCCAGCTGCCGCCATTACCTGAATTGCCTCAAAGTCACGATCGACGTGGGAGACATCGTCAAACCAAACAATCGGAATACCATTACGGGTGACAAATCCCTGCAGCTTGCGCAAAAGAGACCGGTCTTTAACAATCTCGCGGGGTTGTTTTCCAGTCCAAACGCTAAAGGCGGCTAAAAAACCACCGGCTTCTCCAATGCCCCACTCCACTGGATGCATTCGATAGGCCGCGTTGGTAATGTGAGTCGTGCCGATGCTCTTAGCAGACAGCACCAGACCGTCTGTGTCGATGGGGACCAGGGCTCCGGCTGGGATTGTAAACGGTAGCGCAATTACGTCTTGTCCCTTGGGGCTAACGTGGCCATCCACCAGATTGCCATGGAGATCGAGGTAGTGATACTGACCCACTCCGAGGGTGTCGTCAAAGGCGCGGGCGCGGGCCTGGTTTGGGAAAAAGCGGGCGGCAACATCCTCATGGCGCACCGTTGTCAGGGCGATGCCGCGACGGGACTCTCGAATATAGGGCTCTAGGGCAATCCCGTCTTTAGTCCAGGTCAGGTCTCCTCGGGGTTTAAGGTCCTGGGCCCCGTTGGTTTGCAAATAATGAATGTATGCCTGGGCGCGGATGCGGGCTCGCTCGATTTGCTGCTGTCGCTCAGCCCGACTCAGGCCAATCAAATGGCCGGTGCGATAATCGTTACCGCAGCACTGGCCCCGCTCGGGGTGACCGGAGGTGCCCCAGTTGATGACGGAGACATCACCGGGAGAGACTTTTGTTTTGGTGAGTGACCGCCGCTGGAGTCGTCGATATCGAAAGATGCCAAAGGCATCAAAGAAGTCACGTTTTTTCCAGGTTTTATTTTTACTCACCCAAAAGTCACCGGTAAACTCTTTTAAGTTGAGCCAGGTGACTCGACCATATTCTTTGGGAGCCCCTACAGGCACGCCTCGGCCGGGGTAGGTGCGCTCTACTAGGACATCAAAGGTAAATGACTGCTGACACTGGGGTCGGGCATCTTCGGGTAAAATCGCTTCTCCCGTATCGCTGCGGGCTTCTTGCCCTACTCGGGCAGGCAGCTGGGCAATCTCCAACAGATCGCCAAAGTCCGTGGCCTCAACGACAACCTGGGCGTTAACGGTAAAGGTGTGGTTGGTTTTGGTATCTGCACACACAACCCCAGTGACCCGACGCCGATCGCCGGCTGTTGCCAGCAGCAGCGACGTGGGTTCGGCATAGGGGATCAGGGTAAGCTTGCCTGTTTTTAGATAGGGGATCAGGGGTTCATTGAGCGCGGTGGATGCGGTTACCGGCGTGGTTGAGAGGGGACAGACCCAGGAACCGCCTGGATCGGCGACTTGTCTACCGGCCACTGGCTGTAGCTGCCGCTGCCGCTTACGAAACAGTCGCTGGCTTTGGGAGATGGCAAATTCTTCTCCCCCGATACTCATCAGGTCGGCCTGGTGCCGCAGCAGATCGCCATCATCAGAGGCGGGCAGGGCCTGGGCGGTAAACTGTCCACCGACAACGCGCTGGGGCTGGACCAAACAGACGTCGAGTCTGAGTTTGAGCGCTGTCAGCGCAGCCGTATAGGCGGCTGTTGAACCCCCAATAACTGCGATCGCACAGGTATAGACTGCGCCCTCATCGGGTCGGGTTAAAGCATCGTCACTAAGCAGACCGTTGCGCTGATGAACCATAGATGTTGCTCCAAGATCAACCCATCATGGCTCAGGGGTTTGAGATTTGCCCAATATTGTTTGTAGTTTTTTATAAATCGTCGGTACCTGGACCTTAGCGGCTAAAAACGGAAGTCACCGATAATCCCAAGGAGCAATTGTGCAGTACCTTCAAGTTATCCTCAAAGTATTAGATCATCACGATAAAACCATGTCTAAAAAACCGCCTGTGATCGATATTGACCCGGCAACGCTGCTGTTTATTGGGAGTCTGCTGATCCTGCTGCCGCTGCTCCTTACGGGGTTTCTCTCTCAGTAGCGTGGTCCAGGGCGTAGTCCAGGACCGACCTGAGCTTGTGGATCATATAGAGATCGTCGCGACCAAGTCGAGCGACACCCTGCATCACATAGCCCTGATAGCGCTCGGGTAGATTGATGCGTACCATGAGCTGCTTTAGCAGTCGTTTGAGGCTAGCGTATTCGGCCTCGGGCATAGCAGCGCTGTTGAGACGCTGGTCTGTGATTTGTACCTGAGTTTGGTCAGTAGACAGCACAAAGCTATAGACCATGACAGCCTGGGCCAGATTGAGCGACGGCTGCAGCTGGGCCTGGGGAACGCTTGTGAGCAGGTCGCAGCGTTCAATATCGGCCGACTTGAGCCCAGAGCGCTCGCCACCAAAGACAAGGGCGATTCGAGTTAGCCATTCGCCTTTGGTCTGTAGATAGACGGGCAGCTGACGGACGGAGGTGTAGTGGTGTTTTTCGTAACGATGCCGGGCGGTCGTGGCACAGGCAATGTCGCAGTCTGCGATCGCATCTTTAAGATCCGCGTAAACCTGGGCCTGCTGCAGCACATGCTGAGACCCGTGGGCCAGGGCCAGGGCTTTTTCTCCTAGATGGTTGGCGTGGGGACGCACTAGACGCAGGGTGGTGTATCCCATGGTGTGCATTGCTCGGGCAGCGGCACCAATATTCTCGGGTTCTTCAGGATCGACCAGGATAAAGATAATGTCCATGGAGATGTATTATACGCGGCGTTGGATTCCTGGTAGGGGCATGGAACGTCCCTACCAAATCGCATAGGTTCATCACGTATAGCTTTCGGCCTGAATATGAAACATTTCGGCATAGCGACCCGCCTGAGCCATCAGCTGATCGTGGGTACCCACTTCGGTAATCTTGCCGTCTTCTAGCACCACAATCCGATCGGCCATACGCACGGTGGAAAACCGATGGCTCACCAGAAAGGACATTTTACCCTGGGTGAGCTGACGAAAGCGCTGAAAGAGATCGTGCTCTGCGATCGCATCTACGGCAGCGGTGGGCTCATCCAAGATTAAAATCTGCGCATTGCTCATAAAGGCGCGGGCCAGACCTATCTTTTGCCACTGGCCGCCAGAGAGATCCACACCGCCGGAAAACATTTTACCCAAGATGGTTTGATAGCCGTCTTCAAGCCCCTCAATCACAGCTGTCGCTCCTGCACCGCTGGCGGCCTGGGTGACCAACGCCATATCCTGTCGCTGGGGCAGATTACCAAAGCCAATATTGTCTTGTACATCTAGCGCGTAGCGGGCAAAGTCTTGAAACAAAATACCGATCTGGCTGCGTAAATCATCTAAGGAAAACTGTTGCAGCGGCACCCCGTCAATAACAATTTTTCCTTGGTCAATATCGTAGAGCCGGGTCAGCACTTTTAAAAGGGTGGTCTTACCCGACCCGTTTAGCCCCACCAGGGCAATACATTCTCCAGGCGCAACGCTGAGATTAATGCCTTTTAGCGTTGGCTGACTAAGCCCCGGATAGGTAAAGTACACATCCTGAAACTGGAGCCCCCGCACCATAGGTTTAGGAAACGGCTGGGGTCGCTGAGGGGTAACTACCCGAGGTGAGATATCCAGTAGCTCAAAATATTGTGAGACGTAAAGATTGTATTCGTAGAGTGTGGCTAAACTCACTAAAATTTGCTCAATTAGTTCTTGGGCCTGCTGAAAAGCGCCAGCATATAGGGTTAAATCCCCCAGCGTCACCAGACCTCGTATGGTCTGCCACAGCACCAAACTATAGGCTCCATAAAAGCCAACCCCCCCCAGTAGCTCAATACACACCTGGGCTAAAGACTTGTTTCGGGCTAGCCGTCGAGATTCTTGATTAAACTCATGGCGAATGGTGCGGTACTGCTCCACCAGATGCGCCCCCAGATTAAACAGCCGTACTTCCTTGACATATTTAGGGTCAGTCAGCACCTGATAAAAATAATCCGACAAGCGCCGAGACGGTGTTTGTCGACGGTTCATCCAAAACCGCCGGGCGGAGTAACGCACACCCACCCAGAATGTGGGTAAAACGCTCACCATCAGCAGTAGGATCACACTAGGGCTAAAGCGCACCAGCAGCGTGACTAAACCGGCCAGGCGAGTGCTGGCACCCAGCAGCCTAGACAATAGCTCTACCACTCGCAGCGGATAGGTGCTGCCACTCTGCTGCGCCCGGTTGAGAACATCGTGAAATTCAGCCGATTCATAGTGGGCTAAATCCAACTGCATCGCCTGATTAAGCAGCTGGACATTGGCATAGAGTAAAAACTGATCGTTCAAAATCCGCTTGACATAGGCGTCCCCTTGAGTCAGCAGCTCTCGTAACAACAGCAGACCGAAGCCCGCGAGCATCAGCAGTAGCAAATAGGTCGTGAATTCTGCCGTATCGCTGGCCAAAATCGCTACGACCTGGTCAACTACCAGCTTGCTGACGTAGAGCTGTGCGACCGGTATCAGCGCACCCACCAGAGTAAGAACAATGCTTAAAATCAGCCAGCCTGGAGCGGCTGACCACACCAGCTGAATCAGCCGGGGGGTATTCCCCAACAGGCTAAGAATTTCTTGATAGGAGCGGCGGAGTTGAGAAAACAGCTGAGAAAAGTTAAATCGCACAGTAACAGTAAGAGAGTTTTAAGAATGCCCTCTATCTTGTTAACACGCGTAGGGGATGCCTGCTGCTGTGCTCGCCTCTGGGATTGCGCCCTGGGAGCTTGCTAAGCCTTCACCAGTCCTAGTTTGATGGCTTTGACAATGGCCTGGGTGCGGCTGCGGACTTTGAGTTTTTCAAAAATTGCGGTGAGGTGGGCTTTGACCGTAGCGATGGTAATAAATAGCTGTTTGGAAATCGTCTCGTTTGAAGCTCCTTGGACTAGCCAGTGCAGAACTTCTTGTTCTCGGTCTGTCAGACGAATCTCTTCACGGGCCTGCTGATGTTGATGAAAGTTAGAGCGAAACAATCGGAAGAAGCCAGTAGCTAATTCGGGGTCTAGATAAATTTCGTCTTGTAAGACGGTTTGCAGAGCCTCATACAGCTGTGTGGCAAGTTTGTCCTTGGCGATATATCCATCGGCTCCAGCCTGCATGGCTTGGAAGATCCATTCATCTTCTCGATGAGTCGACAGACTTAAGACTCGGGTGTCTACGCCGAGACTTCTCAGCCGCTGGAGCACGTCTAAACCGGTGCCCTGATTTAGTTCCATGTCTAGCAGGGTGACCATAGGATGATGGGTTTCAACCATCTTAATGGCCTGGTCTACCGAGCCTGCTTCACCAACAACTTCAAAGGTTGCAGAACCGTTGGTATAGAACCCAAGTAAGGTGCGCACCCCTTGACGAAATTCAGCGTGGTCATCAACAAGTAGAACAGAAATAGCATCAGTCATAACGGATGCGTCCATAGAAAGCGACGGACGTAGAAGACATTTTTAACTACGGCTCAAATGCAGTCGTTATGCACATTTGAGAAAATCAATTTAAATAAATAAGCATTTGGGACCTGATGGCGAACCTGAGTCAAGAATGCTAACGAGGTAAAAAAATCGAAAACTTTGCACCACCTTGGAATAATGTTTCTGCACCGATGCTGCCCTGATGGTCGAGAATAATCTTTTTTGCGATCGCCAGACCTGCTCCGTCAGAGTGCCGCGAATCGGCCAGTTCGAATAGCTGTTTGATATCCACTCCGTCCAGCCCCGGTCCTTGATCGCTAATTGTGATCAAAACCGCCTGGGCAGACGTTTGCCAGCCGACTGTGATGATGCCACCGACAGGGCTAACCTGTATAGCATTGTCAAGCAATCTCTGTAAAACCTGCTCGATTTGCCAGCCGTCTACCATTAGAGGAACCGAGCAATGCGGCTGAACGACCGTCAAATTTTTGGCTGCTATTTTTGGCTGCAACAACGTCACGGCGTTTTGTAGCAGAACGAGTAAATCGTGGTTGTCCGGCTGTATGCTGACTTGCCCACGACGGTTGAGTAAACCTGGCGAAACGTCTCGCGTAGTGTGCTGGATACGTCTGGACGGCTGGGTTTCGTCGTTGGCTCCTAGACCCGTGATTAGCGCTAAAGAGAAGGACAGCCGGGGCCCTGGCAGTTGAATGCTGGTTTGCAAATTCTCTTGGTATGGGGTGAGACGCCGCTGCAGGAACTGAGCGCCGTCCTTGAGCGCGGCTTGAAGGTGAAAGGCCTGCCGCAACAGATAGTACCAACAGGTATCTACTTGACCCGAATCATGTGTCCAGAGCTGGCTCCAGCATACTAGCCAAACGTCTAACAGGGGCAGCTTTTCGCTGAGGCGATCGGTCTGCCGCTGGCAAAACTGACGAACATTAGCGGCTAGTACGGCTATTTGATAACTGTTTTTGGAAGGAGACGCTGTATACATCCTAAAATTCAACTCCTACCCGAGCCCGATTTCTGCTGTATTAGGTCTAATCACGTAGCAAGCGTATCTGTTATTAGAATCAACATTTTTCTGTCAATTCGCAAGGGTTTGAGGCAAAGTTGGGTGTAAACACGCAGCTTCCCGGATAGGGAAAAACACGGTCTGTTCCGCCTCCAAAAAAGGACATGCCACAGCCCTTTTTTATGCTTTCACAGCAAGGGTTGTGGCCCATGTTTGCCAAGGTAAACCGGCCGCTCTCCCAGACGCATCAGCTGGTGGGTCAGCATTAGACCTTTGACCAATTGGCCTAGATACGATCAGACCCTACGCTAATGGAAAGCGCATTTCGTTGACATGTTCGCTATCGTAGGCTCGCTACCTTTGCGTGAGGAAGCGGGTCTTTTTTATTGGCGCAACAAAATCCAAAAGCGCAGATGGCTAAGCCAAATGGCGTAGAAAACAGCCCGCTTTGCTGAGATAGCTGCGGTCACTTAAGTATTGGATGTAATAAAAAATACGCTGCTTAGATTTATGTACTTATCTAGTTTTGCCTACCTAAGTTCTAATCTTTAGGGGTGCAGACGTTCCATGGAACGTCTCTTCGAGCAACGTATGGACTACGGAACATCTCCTCGACCCAATCGCGTACAGGGATGAACTTAGTCGTCGCAGCCCAAGCTTTCGCGAGTGGACACCCCGGTCGTAGGGTTGACTCCCTCGGCTCGTTCACACAGATACTTGACTTGAAACCGATCAATGATGCTGTAGGAAAAGTCAGCTCCGGTAATATCGGCCTCGGCAAAGGTGCTGCTGGTCATCAGAGCATCGTTGATGATGGCATTGGTCAGATTGGACCCGGTAAACTCAACCCGGTCAGCAAAGGTCTCAGACAGGTTAGCACCGGTCAAATCGGTGTGGATAAATTTTGCTTTGGTCAGAATAGTGGTGCTGAGATCGGCTCCTCGAAAGTTGGCATCGCGGACCTCGGCAGCGGCGAGAGAAGTCCCGGCCAGATTAGCATCCTCGAAATTACGCCCGGTCAGATCGGTGAGGGTGTAGTTGATTGTACTGGGCTCTGCGATCGCAGCGTTGGGCATCAGCGTTAGCACCAGGACCATCACCACACCTACTAGTCCCAGACTTAATCGCTGCCACCTGCCCATTGTGCTGCTCCTGTATATCTGCCGCAGCTTTTATGATAGGCGAATTAGGGGCCCTACTCCCATGGGTCGCTCTCGCGGCGATTATTCTCTGCCATGGCTGGGTCTAGCGGCTCTAGGGCCGTACCTGACGAGCTGCTTACCCGAGCGATCGCGTCGTCCAAGGACTGCATGGCCGCATCTGCTTTGCCAGGCATCGTCAGGTCCGACTGCTGCAGATTTCCCCACAGCATATCTGAGACATGTCGAGCATCCTGATTTAGACCGGCGGCAATGGATTCAATTTCGGTCAAAATTTGAGTAATGGTCTGGGCCGCCGTGACCATTGCCTGAGATCTTGTCAGAACGGCCTGTCTACTTTGGGCAACATCGGTGGTTTGATGCTGCAGCTTTTTTAAAGAATAGTGCTGCCGATGGTATGCCTTCAAACTGGCAATATCGGTAATCAGCTGGGTGATCAGCGTCTGTGATCGAGCTTTGTCGTCAGGAGTAGTCTCATCTAAAACCGCATTCAATGCCAGGATACGCTGGTCCAAAGACTCAAACAGCTGGGCTGATTCAGACTCATTAGGAATACTGTCTAAAAATCCGCTCAGGGTCTGCGCCAGGGTAAACAGGGTATCGAGGCGACGATCCACTGACTTGTACTCATTCACCTGCTGGGTGAGCTGCTGCTGTCCCTTTTGGATCAGGGTGCGCTGCGCTTGTGCTTCATCGTCGATCTGGGCCGTAAATGCTAAAAACTTCTCAGTTATCTGGTCGGTGTGCAAGTTACTTTGGGCGATGGTTTCTTCGTGACGACGGATAGTCTCTTGGTGCAGATTGAGCTGATTGAGCAGATTAAAAAACGATAGGGACAGCTGCTCTAGCTCATCATGATGGACAGAAGAAGCCATCAGACTTTGCTGATCATTGGCAAACTGATTGCCCTGCAGCAAGATGGGTTTAATCCGCTGGTTGAGCTTACGAATCGCCAGAAAGACAATGGTCCCCAACAGCAGCACCATCAGCCCTGTGATAACAGCAGCAATCTTAAAAATTCGTCCGTAGATGGCGCTGTAGGGAACAAATCCAAACAGAAGCCAATCCTGTCCAGGCACAGGCGAGTAGGACCAGTAGCCGGTTTGTCCTTTTAGAAAGCCAGCGGTCTCAGCGTCAACTTGCTCCCAAATATCGGCTAACCCTGGAATACTTTGGTAGGTTTGCACATTACTTGTCTGGGTGTTGGGGTCTGCCACGACCTCCCCCGACTGAGTCACCAGCAAGAAACGCCCGGCTTTTTGAAAGACAACATCGTCTAGTAGATTGCTCAAATAGGTACTGTCAATATCCACTAGAGTGGAGCCGAGCCACACACCTTCACTATTAAATAGCGGATAGTAGTAGGTGAGGATACGAAGATTCTCATTCTCGTAAGGGGCTGTCCAGAGGTTAACCTGGGGCTCAAAGTAGTCACGATAGCGCTGGCTTTCTGGATAAAATTCGCCCACATCATCGGCCAGGTCTTCGTAACGAATCGCGTCAGAGGCCGGCACGGACACATCGGCAGATGCCGGTGCTGAATAGTAGGGAAATAGCCAGGGCTGATCGACGATGATGCCATTCTCACTTTGCCCTAGACCCAGCCCCACCACAAATTCTGGGCGACGCTCAAATAGCTGTAGGACCAGCTCTCGGTAAGTATCGGCAAACTGGGCCTGGCGTTCGTGCAGCGTTGTGGCGCTCACCCCCAAACTGTAGGCCAGGGTCTCGGCGGATTCTGTCACCGATGCGATCGCATTGACCTTGCTGTCGAGGTTGCTACGTACCTGGTCTTCAGCCTGACGTCTGAGGATTTCACTAAACAAAAATGTCATTCCCCCCATCCCCACCAGGGCCCCTAGCATAATCATCCAAAACAGCCGACCGCCAAAAGAATTTAGCCGTAGCCAGCGCTTAAGCGTAACGCCGGGGCCTAGCTTTTGTAGGGGGTGATTGACAGCATAAGGAGAGGTTGACAGCTCAGACGATGTTGACTTAAAAGCACACATACAAAGCACAAGAGATATAGGAATAGTCTGTAGAAATAACGTCGGCGCTTACAGCTGCCACCATTTTTTCAAGTATAAGCTTTATAGAAATCCAACCCGCTCTACTGTATTTCAGACATAATTTCACTATATTTACGGATACCTTTTACGTATGCTTCATATAGCTAGCCCTCCAATGGCGAGACAGCATTAATCGTATTTTTTGAATGCCAAGCCAGCCGTAGAACCGGCCCTCGTCTAGATAGCTGACATTACTTGGAAACTGACTGGGAACGGCGCACTAGCTTGGTCGAAATTTGCTCGATCTTTGTCAGCATTTGCTCAATTGACCGCACCGACTCAACAACATTGCGAGACTCTTCTGAGGCAACCTGTCCGGCCTGGGCAATATTGCTAGTTTGGTGATGCAGACGATCCAACAGGGACCAGCGCTGATCGTGGGCTCTCAAGGTCAGTACGTTTTTAATGATTTGGGCCGCTAGCGACTCTATCTGGTGAGTGGGCTGGCCTACTTCTAGCGCATTTTGGAGCGTTTCTACCTGCTGTTCTAAAAGCGATAAGGTTTCAGCAGAATGGGCCGGCAGTCGCTTGATCTCTATATCTAGCGATCGTCCCAGGGTATTAAGGCTGTCTAGCTGAATATCGATTGATTCTAATCCGCGAATGACTCGCTCGGTCAGCGTCTGGACGTCGTGAACCAGAGCTTGTTGTTGACCGGCTTCCTGGCTTAGCAGCTGATTGAGATCCTCAAATTGTTCCGACACTTGGTCGGAATGGAGTGATTCTTTTTCGATCTTTTGTTCGTGACGACGAATGGTTTCGGCATTGAGGTTGAGCCGCTCTAGCATATTAAAAAAGGCCAGAGAGAGCTGGTTGAGATCGTCCTGGCGATCCCACTGGGCCAGCAGACCGCTGTCGGTTTCGGCCAGCTGATTACACTGATTGAGTACCGGTCTCAGACGACGGTTGAGATTGCGAATAGCCAGCGCGATCGCAATTGATAATAGGGCCACCATCAGCGCTATTGCCGCTGTTGTAATCAGCGCAATCCGGTTAAAGACGGCGGCATAGGGTACATAGCCAAAGACAAACCAGTCATGCTCAGGCACTTGGGCATAGGCCCAATAGCCCGTTTCCCCTTCTAAAAAGCCGATCTGTTCGCTTAGATCGATGTCTGGCCACAGATCTTTGAGATCGGCAATCTCTTCGTAGGTTTTAAGATTGTTCTCCGCATTAGACGGATCGGCAACAACTTTGCCTGAGCGAGTCAATAGGATAAAATGCCCCATATCCCGAAAGACGGCATTGTCCAACAGATTGCTCAAATAGCGGTTGTCAATATCAACTAGCGTTGTGCCCAGCCAGCGTCCGTCGCTAGACAACAGCTGAAAGTAGTACGTTAGTAGCTGACTGTTGCCCTGGGCGTAAGGCTCTGTCCAAACCGTACGCTGGGGTAAAAAATAGTCCTTATAGCGATCGCTCTCGGGATAAAACTCTCCTGTATCATCGGCAAAGTCTTCGTAGCGAATAGTCTGGTCTGAATCCGTTGGGTTTTCTGATGAGGCCACCCAGTAGTAGGGAAACAGCCAGGGCTGATCGACAATCAGACCATTTTCTCGCTGTCCCACCCCTAGACCCACCACAAATTCTGGTCGTCGTTCAAATAGCTGCAGCGTCAGTTCTCGATAGGTATCCGGAAACTGGGCCTGACGCTCGTGTAGTGTGGTAGCGCTAATGCCCAATCCATAGGCTAGGGTTTCTGCGGCTTCAGTAACCGATGCGATCGCATTGACCTTGCCATCCAAGGTGCTCTGTACCTGGTCTTCGGCCTGGTACTTGATCATCTCGCTAAACAGAAATGCCATGCCGCCAACGCCACTCAGCGCTCCTAGCATGATCATCCAAAAGAGCTTGCCCGCAAATGAATTGAGACGGAGCCATCCCATCAGCCTGTGTTTCAGCGTTTGTCGATAGACCTGGGATGGATCCTCTATAACCTGAGATGTATCTGATTTGACGGGGGTAAACGATCGAGAAAAAGGCATAGCAGTCAATCAGATAGGGAACATTAAGCGATAATCCATGGCATCTGATAGGGGTGCCTGGCTATGGGATATCTACGGTAGTTAATTTGGCAAAGACGGTTTGAGTTCATCCGTAAACACTCAGACTTCTTAGCCGTAGCTTTACAGCAGATACGCAGGAATTTGCGAGATTTTGATATGAAATCAGCGAAATTTCAATGGAAATGCCCATCGCTGCAAAAAATCTCTTTATAAAAGATTGACAAAAAATCAAATCTCAGGGAACCGGCCGCTTTGGAACATCCTGATGCGGGATCGGGTCGCTGAATTGATGGAAAGCTGCTAGACCGCCCGTCTATGAAACCCAAGCCCTACCAGCCATTACTTTTACGTATTTTGCATGGTGCCACCGGTCTATGTCTGATATTGGCAATTTTGAGCGCCTTTTGGACGTACAACACCTACGATGGCCGCTGGGGGACGGTGCCGCTGCCCCGGTACGAGGCGATTGAAGGTGTGCACGGCACCTTTGGTCTCTATACGCTGCTGATTTTTCCAGCATTTGTAGTATATGTGTTTCAGCAGGGGCAGCATCGTCTGGCTCCATCAGACTCGTTGGCTAAGCTCACCCATCAGGTAGGTAAGCCTGTTTGGTGGCATACCCTCAGCCGTCTGACCAATACTTTTGCCTTGCTAGCCCTCACCTTTGCCCTGTTTAGCGGCAAGATGATGGATGAAAAATGGCTACCCCAGGGAGAGTTAGATCACTTTTGGTACTACGGTCATTTGGTTTCTTGGATTGTCATGGTGGCTGCGATCGCGCTGCATGTGCTGCTCAATGCCAAAGTGGGCGGCCTTTCTTTTTTGCTCTCGATGCTTCACGGCAAGTTTCTAGCCCAGGACAGTCCTAAATTTTGGAAAAATCACGTTGTATTTTGGTGGTCTAACCTCAAACTAGGCCCTTGGTCAAAGCGACTCCAGCTCATCTCCAAACGGCCCAAGCTAGAGCTGGCTATTTGGCTCAGTCTAATGGCGGCTTGGATCATCTCGACCACCAAAGAACTCGTAGCGCTGCTGTAGACCTGCTCAGGTTTGTTCTATATCCCGGATCTTTGAGGGAGCGATACGTAAAATGACCGCAAAGGGATATACCCTAGATCTGGCTCTATTGCAGAGTATTCGGCACCGACGGCTAGACCGCCCAGCTGCCCCTTGATCCTTTCTTGGCGGTAACTCTGCGGCGGGCGGCGGTGTCCCCATCAACTCAATAAACGTATTGTTAGGAGCAAAGCTGTGGAACGCACTTTTATTATGATCAAGCCTGACGGAGTTCAGCGCGGTCTGATTGGCGACATCGTCAGCCGGTTTGAGACCAAAGGGTTTAGCTTGGTGGGTATGAAGTTTATGGCCGTTTCTCGAGAACTCGCAGAAAAGCACTACGGTGTTCACAAAGAGCGTCCCTTCTTTGGCTCTCTGGTGGAGTTTATTACCTCTAGCCCAGTAGTGGCTATGGTTTGGGAAGGTGAAGGTGTCGTCGGCTCAGCGCGGACGCTCATCGGTGCTACTAACCCCATCAGCGCTGCTCCAGGTACCATTCGTGGCGACTACGGTGTCACTATCGGTCGCAACTTGATCCACGGTTCCGATGCGATCGAAACGGCTCAGACCGAAATTGCCCTTTGGTTCTCTGATGACGAACTAGCTGCCTGGGACTCCTGTCAGAATACTTGGCTCTATGAATAAGCCCCTGAACTGACGCGTCTGCTAAATGATTGGCGGGGGGCCTTGGCCCCCCGCTTTGTTGTTTACGGGGTTAGCAGCTGATACAGAATTGGTCGGTCACCAAACCAGGGGGTATCTGCCACTAGCGCTTTGAGCTGCCAGGTATCGATCTGGGTAACGGCTTCTAAAAGCTGATTAGATGGCACATAGAGAAACTTGTCTTGGGTGATATCCGCCGAGAGTGCCGCTAGCGTATCGGCGGTCGCATTGCCATCGAGCAGTTTGAACTCTACGCCGGGTTTGACCAGATAGCTCAAAGACAGCATGTAGGTGTCTTCATCGCCGATGATCAAGGGAGATGAAGCTTGATTGACGATGGGTGCGATCGCTAAATTTAAGCCGCTCGACCCCTTGCCCCAGTCCAATGACTGACTGGTGAGACCACAGGAAATAATCCCGCCAATCACCAGAGCTACAGTGCCAAATCGCTGTAGATAAAAGCCCCCCTGACCCACCAGCGTTTTTGTGGCTGGCCCAATCTGTCGCCAGATGTGGTCAATCCCAAATGCAACCGCCATAGCCAAACCGATATAGCTGGTCAGCCCATAGCGGGGCAGTAGAGAACGCCGTCCGCCCAGCATCAGATCAGGAATAATTTGACCCAAGGCCGTCACCCCCGCCAGCAGTAAAACAAACAGCCACACCCGCCGCGGTGTGTATCGACACAGCAGATAAATACAGACAGCTACCAGACTACAAACCAGGTAAACAATGGGATTTTTTAAGCCCACCGACCATCGAAAATTGACAAAGCCGATACAGATATTGTGGAGCCAGAAGGCCAGACGCGTACTCAAGTCGGCGTTGAACTGACTGGCCCATTTTGTCGTTTTTTCCAGCCGGTCTAAATTGGTCGCAATCACCCACAGCCACGGAATAAAAGCGATCACGCTCAGCAGTGAGACCGCGAGATATCGCCGCAGAGCCAATCGCGCTACCAACAGCCCATAGAGCCCATGGGTGAGCATCAGCCATATAAAAAAGAGATGGGTGTATAGTCCCAGGGTCAGCGTCAGCCCGTATCCTACCCAGTCTTTAACTCGGTTTTGCTGTATCCCGCGCAGAAAAAATGCGCTAGAGCAGGTGGCCAGCAGCATCCAGAGAGTATACTGCCTGGCCTCCGACGCTAGCATGACGTGAAATGGAGAAATGGCCATCACGCCAGCTCCAATCCAGGCAATATCGGCTGATTGAAACAGCTCAAAACAGAGCCAGTACATCGATGCTAGAGCCAGGATGCTCAATAGGGCCGCGAGCCCCCGCGCTGCTGTAGACGAATGGGTAAGCTGCATGGCAAAGCGGGCCAAGGCATAGTAGAGCGGCGGATGTTCAGGATTTCCTTGAAAGGCATTAAGGGCGTCGCCTAAGCTTCGTTGGGCCGTTGGTAGCTGATAGCGTTGCAGCGTTTGAGCCGTGGTAGTGTCGCTGGCGCTGACGTCTGCGATAAATTCCTGGGATGTATAGCCAGAGGCCCTTAGAATACCTCTGACCTCATCAACGGTGTAGATTTTTTGATCCAGATTAGTGGTGCGAAAGAAAATACCTAATACGATTAAACCAACGCAAATATATCGAATATATTTCATGCAATATATCCTCTGCCTGTGGGCCTTCTGGATTGGAATCCAGTGTTCCCATCCCCCTATTTAAAGGTGACTAAGGCGGCTACACCCATTCTTTCATCAGATTGATGAGGGGACCGGACATGCGATCACAGGCGCTGGCGGCAGAATATGGCTATCTTGCTTAATAGACTAGCGACCGACCTTACGATAGGGCACCTTGGCGTTGATATTAATGCGTTCGACGGAGGTCACAGTTGAACTGCGCCCTTTGGAGGCAAATCCCTTTGCCATATCGAGAAACAGTGTTGGATCTCCCAGTCTGGGCTGTTGTTCGTAGGCGCGGAAGCCACGAACAGCCTCTTGCCAAATGGGTTTCGGAAAGCCTAGCTGGTTGCGATGATACTCATCATAACGAGGCGACGTAATATTAAAGGGAGTTTCACCTACCGTGCGCCCTGGCAAAAGCCGACGTCGATGATAGGGCACCGTGTTCTCACCAAAGTTTTCTATATATTCGTCGCTGTCTAGCAGCGCGTCTACAAATCCTTTAACACCTTGGGTCATAACCACTGCCGACCAGGTGATTTTCTCTGCTTCACTGTAGGGCTGACGACCCAAAACTTTTTCAATACAGTGTTTGACAAAGCGATAGTTGCTATTTTTGGCATAGAAACTATCGATAAACGTTTTTGACAACAGCAGACCGCGAATAAAGTCACGCACTGTGATCTGTCTGTTACGGAGCTGGGATTCTAATACGATTTCACGATCGCAATCAAAAGCATGGAAAAAGATTTGTCGATAGGCTGCGTTAATCAGCTCCCCTATCTCGATAGGTGAAAACAGATCGTCGGTTGAATAGACAATCGTTTCATCATCTCGAGCACCCAGTGCGTCTACACGCTGATTAGGACAAGATGGAGCATAAGCTAACAGAGGAAGCGCCATATCTTTTAAATCCTTGTTTTATAAAGCCTGAAACGTAGGTGAAACCGATCATAAAAGACAATGGGAATGCTGTTTTTTGTTGATCCTAAAAAGTTACAGACCTTAACTTATCCGTCGTTAGTCGTACCTCATTAAATGTTTTATGGAGAACAGCTTTTGCACGCCAGATGGCTGACAGGCAGCTATCTGGAACGATTCTACTGTGGCTATGTTGCATATTTTTTTTGTTGGTCTGCACAGATTCTGCACAATTCGCCTGTTCTACTAATTGCTAGATAAGGCTATCTCCATTGGCAGGACAGCCTCAGCAATACTGTTAAAAAGCACTGCTGATTCTTGGGATGACAATAGCTGTAAGGGACTGTCCCATAGCAGTGGCTACATCGGTTTATCCCCTTGATTAGCAACCTTTAGTTTATTAATTCATTAATTTAGGAAAATAATAGCGATGGCTGGCTTACAAGAAGCGGGACGACTGGGAGTTAGACCTTTTGAAGAGGCTAATTCTGTTGAGCTGCGCCCCCATTGGACCCGAGACGATGTGCAAATGGTAATCTCGGCAGCTTACCGTCAGGTGCTTGGCAATGAGCATCTGATGGAAAGTGATCGATTGGTAGAACCTGAGTCACTGCTGATGCAGGGCATTATCTCTGTACGGGACTTTATTCGTGCGATCGCAGAGTCAGAGCTCTATCGCAAAAAATTCTTATATCCTAATTTTCACGTTCGTTTTATTGAGCTGAACTACAAGCATCTATTGGGGCGAGCACCCTATGATCAAACGGAGATCTCGTATCATCTAGACCTATTTCTATCAAAAGGATACGAGGCAGAGATCGATTCGTATCTCAGCTCAGTTGAGTATGAAAACAGCTTTGGAGAGACGATTGTCCCCTACCATCGAGACTTTCAAACCGACCATCCTGGCCAGCGGACGATTGGGTTTAGCCGACTGTTACAGCTTTATGGCGGCTATGCCAGCAGCGATCGGGCCCAGGGGCAAAAACAGCCTCGGTTGACGATGGAGCTGGCTAAACAGATGCCAACTCCCATCGATGGAGCCCATAGCGCGGCCCTTTCTGGAGCCTTGGGCGGGGCTCGTGGAGACGTCTACCGACTGCGCGTCGTCAAGGCTGCTTCTCCTCGCTCAGCCGTTGTCCGACAGAGTATGACAGAAGTACTAGTTTCCTACGATCGGCTAACGACCAAGCTCCAACAGTTAAATCGGTCGGGCAACAAGGTGATCAGTGTTACCGCTGTCTAGTTCTAGGACGTCAAGGAGAATTTTAGATGGCTATTACAACTGCAGCCTCTCGTTTAGGAACATCGGCCTTTAGCGAAACAGCTCCCGTAGAGCTGCGGCCAAAGGCAACCTCAAAAGACATTGAAGGCGTCATTCTTTGCGTCTATCAACAGGTTCTGGGAAATCCCCATCTGCTCTCATCCGATCGCTTGGTGATTAGTGAGTCGCTGCTGCGCGATCGCAAAATTACCGTTCAGGAATTTGTCAGACAGGTCGCCAAATCAGAGCTGTATAAACAAAAGTTCTTTTACAGCAGCTTCCAAAGCCGCACCATAGAGCTAAACTTTAAGCATCTTCTAGGACGCGCGCCCTATAGCCAGGCCGAAATTACAGACCATTTAAATCTGTATGAATCTAAAGGATTTGAGGCCGATATTGATTCCTACATTGACTCCGTTGAGTATCAAACCTGCTTTGGTGAATCTGTTGTTCCTTACTACCGTGATCTGGTGACAACCGGGATAGGCCAGCGCTCCGTTGGGTTTGCTCGACTGTTTCAGCTGTATCGTGGCTATGCCAGCAGCGATCGGGCTCAGCTGATTGGAAATGCTCCTCGCCTGGTGAAAGACCTGGCCCGCAACACGGCTTCCACCATACTCCCGCCCGGTGCCAACGGTTCTACCTTTATGCCTGCGGCCAAAGGAGACGCATCAGCCAGTGCCTTTGGTGGCTCCAAAGCGTTTGGTTCGGGTCGATTGTTCCGAGTTGAAGTCGCGGCCATCAGCGGCCCAGGCTATCCCAAAATTCGGCGTGTCAACAAGGCGGTCATTATCCCCTACGAACAGCTAACGCCCCACATGCAGCGGGTACAGCGTCAGGGTGGCAAAATCGCCAGCATCACTGAACTATAGCGCTAGAACCAAACCAGATATTGCGAGCAGAGTGACCTCCATCGTCCTGCTCGCAATTTTGTTTACGTCATACTGCTTCAATCAATTATTCAAAATTTAAAGAATAGAAACAATTGCTTAATAATTTGCGAGATGCCCCATAGATTAGTAGGTAACGTGATGCACTTGATTACCAATGGCATTTGATAATGGAGCGCGCGAACTGACGTTTTGGGATGAGGTCATTGATACCCATCCGCTAACGGCCTCTAGTCAAGCTCTGCTACCAAGAGTCTTAACTAAGCTTGCTGCTCGCCCTGAATCCAGCTGTGTTGTCGTGTTGCGCAGCGGTCGGGTTGTTGGTGTTGTCACTCGCCAAGATTTATTAAAAGCCATTGCCCAGAAACCTAGCTGGACCAAACTGCGCTTAGCCAAGGTGATGTCGCATCCTGTTATCACCGTTGCCCAGTCTGAGCTATCCATGGTGGCGTCCTTGATGCAGCGATTTGAACAATATCAGATCAGTCATCTGCCAGTATTGGATACAGAGGAGACCCTGGTGGGGGTATTAGAGCAAAAGCGTTTACTGCTCACCTCTAACGATCAGAGTGCTGAAATTTTAATTGAGCGGCAGCATCAGCGAGCACAGCTGCTGGCCGAAATCACCCTCAAGATTCGTCAATCACTGCAGCTCAAAGAAATTTTGCAGACCACCGTTACAGAGGTGCAAAAGCTACTAAACGCTGACCGCGTTTTGATCTATAGAGTCTTACCCGATGGGACCGGCAAAGCGACCAGTGAAGCTGTAAAAGACGCCTATCCTGCTGTACTAGGCATGTCTTTCCCAGAAGAAGTATTTCCAGAGGACTACCAGCGGCTGTATGCCAAAGGACGCGTTCACGCGATTACCAATGTCCATGACCCGAAGTCTGGACTGGCTGAGTGTCTGGTGGAATTTATTGAACAGTGGGGGATTCAGTCCAAGCTGATTGTGCCGATTGTGCATCCCCTGCCACCCCATGAGTCGCCGATGGAGGAACCGGTTGAAAAATATCTTTGGGGATTATTGATTGCCCATCAGTGCGATCGCCCCAGACGTTGGAGCGAATTTGAACTAGAGCTGATGCAGCAGCTAGCGGCCCAGATCGGTATCGCGCTGTCTCAGGGACAGACCCTAGAGTATCTAGAAGAGCGGGTAAAGCTGCGTACCACTGAGCTGACCCAGGCTAACATCGCCCTGCAGCAAGAAATTCAAGACCGCAAACAAATCGAAGCGGCCCTCCGACAAAGTGAGGAGCAAATTCGCTTGATCACAAACAATTTGCCCGTGCTCATTGCCTATGTCGATCAGCAGCAGTGCTATCGATTTAATAACCAAGCCTACGAATATTGGCTGGGGCAAGATCCGAGCAGGCTCTATGGTCAGCCCATCAGCACTGTAACAGAGCCCAGCTACTATAAAACCATTCAGCCCCATATTGAGGCGGCCCTTATGGGTCATCAGGTTACCTATGAAAGTGAGCTGACATTTGAGGACGGGCGCTGTCATTCGGTTAGCGTCAGCTACATTCCCCATTTAGAGGTCGTCAATACCGGAGAAGCTCAAATCAATGGGTTTTTTGCCCTGATTACCGATATCAGCGAGCGCAAAGCCATCGAACGCATGAAAGATGAATTTATTGCTGTGGTCAGTCACGAGCTGAGGACGCCGCTCACGTCACTGCATGGTTCTCTAAAGCTGATTGCGACCGGTCGTTTAGGACACCTATCCGACGAGGGCCAACAAATGCTGGCCGTTGCTGATGAAAGCACCGATAGACTTGTTCGTTTGGTAAACAGTGTGCTTGATTTGCAGCGGATAGAATCGGGTGAAGTCACCATGGACGCCTGCACCTGTAATGCGGCTGATTTGGTCAAACAGGCAGCCGAAACAATCCAAACAATGGCTCAGCAGCAGGATATTCACATTAGTACCCAGCTCGAACCGCTTTCAATTTGGGCTGACCCAGACTATATCGTGCAAACACTCACCAATCTAATTGGCAATGCAATTAAGTTCTCGGCCCCTAGTCAGACGATTCATTTAAGTCTCCAGACTGATGAGACAGAGTATAGCGGCTCTGCTAACCGGTCTTATTCTCCTGGAGCCGCCCTGTTTTGTGTGCAAGACAGCGGACAGGGCATTCCGGCTGATAAGCTGGCGAGTATTTTTGAGCGTTTTCAACAGGTTGATTCGTCTGATTCTCGTAAGAAAGGGGGAACAGGTTTGGGACTAACTATTTGTCGTAAAATTGTGGAACAACATGGCGGCACTATCTGGGCAGAGAGCCAGCTAGGTGTAGGCAGTCGATTTTATTTTACAGTTCCATTGTCTCGCGATCGGGTCTATGCGTTGAGATGAAAAACACCATGACATCCAAGCTGATACTGGTGATTGATGATGAAGAACCCATTCAGAAAGTGGTGGGTCTTAGCCTGAAGATGGAAGCTGATTGGCAAATCATCTGTGCTTCTTCAGGACAGGCTGGCATTCATTTGGCTGAAGAGCATCAGCCAGATGCCATCCTGCTTGATGTGATGATGCCTGAAATTGACGGCATTGCTACATTTGAGAGGTTGAGCAACAACCTCCAAACTCAGGGTATTCCTGTTATTTTGTTAACGGCCAAAACGGGTACAGCCGAAAAACGCTTGTTTCAAAAAGTGGGTGTGACTGGGGTGATTACCAAACCCTTTGACCCTCTCACATTAGCCAGTCAAATGGCCAAGCTATTGCAGTGGAGACTTTAGGCTGACCCGATGAAAGTTTTACTGGTAGACGACGATAATGCGCTGGCTGATGTGTTGACTCAGCAGCTGACAGGACAAAACTATGTTGTAGATCGAGTCGCCGATGGCGAGATGGGATGGTCCTATGCGTCTACGTTTGACTATGATCTGATCGTACTCGACTGGGTTTTACCCCATTTGAGCGGTCTGCAGCTCTGTCGGCGACTGCGCAGTGGCGGCTATGGAACGCCCATTTTACTGCTGTCGTCTAAGGGGCAGCAGGTTGATAAAATTCAAGGTCTAGAGGCAGGGGCTGATGATTATTTAGTCAAACCGTTTGATATTGAAGAGCTTTTAGCCCGGATTCGAGTGCTGATGCGTCGTGCCCTAGCTGAACCGCAGCCGATTTTGGCCTGGGGTGATTTATGTCTCGATCCGGTTAGCTGCGATGTGACCTACCAGGGCTATCCGGTGACGCTGACGGCTAAAGAGTATGCGCTACTGGAACTGTTCTTGCGTCATGCTCATCAGGTGTTTAGTACGTCGGCGCTGCTCGACCAGATTTGGTCTTCGGATGAATTTCCTAGCGAAGCGACGGTGCGATCGCACATTCGAGGTCTGCGACAAAAGCTCAAAACCGCCGGTATCTCCACCGATGTTGTCGAAACCGTACGGGGCCTAGGCTATCGTTTGGGCACCCCCACCCATGCGCCTAAACTCGCCCAGAGTGTTGCCACCGAACGGCGGGCACAATATTTAGAAGGACTCACGCAAACCTGGCAAACCCATAAAGGAGAGAGTATCAAGCGCTGGCATACCCTAGCAACGCTAGCAGCAACGCTTCAACAACAAGGACTGAATGAACAGCAATGGATGCAGGCCAAACAAATCGCCCACAGTTTAGCTGGCACCCTGGGTATCTTCGGTCTGATGGAGGGGCACCGCCTGGCCTTACAAATAGAGCAACTGCTGCAGACAGATCCTAATTTGTCTTCTGCCCAAGTCGCTCAGCTGCAGGTGTTGGTCACGACCTTAGGCCATACGTTAGAGGCACCGCCCCAGCTAGTGACACTGTCAGACGACCCGCCGCATCTGCCGAATATTCTTATAGTCGATATTAATGAAGCGGCCTATATTCAACAGCTAATGGCACTGGCCACGGCCCAGGGGCTGGGGGTGGAAATGGCAGCATCTACCGAGATGGCGGCCCAGATTCTATCCATCCATGAATCTCAACAGACCCCGAACGCTGCCGCCAATCTCCCGGATCTGGTTTTGATTAATCTAGTCGGGAAAGACTCGGCTCTTGGTTTAGCAGAAACAAGCTTGCAGCTATTGTTGCAGCTGATCAAAACGCTCAATGAGCGCTGGCCTCAGCTACCGGTTGTCTTGATTACCCCTCAAGCTGACTTTGGTAACCGGCTAGACCTGATTCGTCGGGGGGCGACCATGGTTTTAGAATATCCGGTTAGTCCAGCAGAAGTATTGGAAGCCATTGACCAGGCTACCTACCTTAGGTACCGTCACAGCAAAATCATGCTGGTGGATGATGACAGTCACTACCTACAAAAAATTATCAAACTGTTACAGCCCTGGCACTTCCAAGTTACGCCCTTGGCCAATTCACAACGCTTTTGGACAATATTTAACCAAATCTTGCCCGATGTTATTGTGTTGGATATTGAAATGCCTGGCGTCAACGGATTTGAGCTATGCAAAGTCATTCGCAGTCATCCCGAATGGCAGCATTTGCCCATTATTTTTCTGAGTGTTCACGCCGATCGCGACAATCAGGCCAAAGCGTTTTCGGTAGGGGCTGATGACTATATTAGTAAACCTCTGCAGGGAAAAGACTTTGTTCTTCGCATCCTCAATCGACTGAAGCGCTATCACGCCTGGTGTGACCAAGAGAACGCCATATTTGCTACAGAATAGCTAGCTATTGTCATATTAGTCTGAGATACGGCTGCAGATGCGCTCTCAAACATGCACAGGGTCTGCACAGGATTACGCCATGGTAAGGAGTATGGGGTTCGCAGCACGGCAGGGGCTGCTTCCACTGCTTCTATAAGGATTTAACGATAGCTATGAATCACGTTCGCGATAACTCTGTGCGCCAACATCAGCACCCTCTGATTTCCCAATTAGCTGACACCATCGAAAAAAACTGGCAAAGCCAGTTTGTGCTCTATCCTTACCAGACACCTGAGGACCTAGGCTATGTAGAAGGAACGCTAGAGGGCGAGAGACTCACCATTGAAAATCACTGTTATCAAACGGTGCAGTTTCGTAAAATCCATTTAGAGCTGGCTAAAGTGGGCAAGCATTTGGATATCCTTCACTGTGTGATGTTTCCACGCACCAACTTTCCCTTACCGATCTTTGGCGTGGACCTAGTCGCTGGTCGCGGCCAAATTAGTGCGGCTATTGTTGATCTATCACCGGTTTCAGCCGATCGCAGCCTGCCCATTAACTATCGCCAGGCTCTGCAGCAGCTGCCAAACCCGCAGTTTTTACAACCCCGTACGCTGCCTGCCTGGGGCGATATCTTTTCAGATATTTGCTTATTTGTTAGCCCCGTAGACGAACAAGAGCAGCAGGCTTTCTTACTTCAGGCAGCTCAGATTTTATCTACCCACTGCCAGCTTAGCCGTCAAACCGTTCCTGTTGACTCCGTAGAAGAGGCCCTAATTGCTGCGGGTCAGCGTCGATACTGCCTGCAGCAGCAAAAGAATGATAAAACTCGACGCATTCTAGAACGAGCTTTTGGAGAAGAGTGGGCCGAGCGATATTTGCGAACAATGCTGTTTGACTATGCCGAGGCCGCTAAAGACGAAAGATGTGTAACAGAATGCAAACAAGTTTGAGCCTGAGTTATTTGAGGGCAATCTTCTCGTTGGCCTGTGGGTAAAGGGTTTGAGATTGTAAGGATTCAGACACAAAGCCATGCACGGTACCTGCACAATCAAATTGATTAAATTGTTGTGGTTCAAAAGTCAGAGTCTTGATCACGGTCAGGACTCTTTTCCCTCAAAGGGTGGTTGTCAATTTTTGACCATCATCCATTCATAGGGATCTGTCGGAGAGAAATGGGGATACCCTGACGTCCTACGTGTGAGAAGCATGTAAGCTGTCTTCCTAACAGTTCTTGAAACTTGTCTACCTGGGGTATTCACTATGGCCGATAACATCTTTGTTTTGAGGGAATCTGTTGGAGTTTTTTGGTTGGTGAGATGTTCTCACGTCTGTCCTTGCTAATCAGAGTGTGGCTCTGCTCTCTACAGCAGGAGATAGGTTCACTCCTTTAAGACGCTTTTTAAGAACATCTTGTCGCTTTGAATAGGCTTATTTTTGAGTAGGAGATTTTTCCATGTTTGACGCTTTTACAAAAGTTATTGCTCAGGCTGATGCCCGAGGAGAATATATCAGCGATTCCCAAATCGATGCGCTCAGCCAGATGGTGGCAGACGGCAGCAAGCGTATGGATGTGGTTAACCGACTGACCGGCAACGCCAATGCAATTGTCACCAATGCAGCAAGGACGCTGTTTAAAGAGCAGCCTCAGCTAATTGCACCGGGGGGTAATGCCTATACCCATCGTCGTATGGCCGCTTGCCTACGCGATATGGATATTATTCTGCGCTATGTCACCTATGCCATCTTTACCGGTGACGCCAGTGTCTTAGACGATCGCTGCTTGAACGGTCTGCGGGAAACCTATTTGGCCCTGGGTGTGCCGGGTGCTTCCGTCGCAGAAGGGGTCAATAAGATGAAGGCCGCCGCAATTGCGATCGCAAACGACAGAGCCGGTGTTACCCAGGGCGACTGCAGCTCGCTCATGTCCGAACTCAGCAGCTACTTTGACCGGGCAGCCAGCGCCGTTGGCTAATGTCGGTTTAACCTTCTCACCTCAATTTTGTAAAACCTTTAGAAAGATTAGAGAGATTTATCACCATGAAAACCCCCATGACAGAAGCTGTGGCAACCGCCGATTCCCAAGGCCGTTTCCTAAGCAGTACTGAGCTTCAAGTGGCATTTGGTCGCTTTCGTCAGGCCCAAGCTGGACTATCTGCTGCCCAGAGCCTGACCAAAAACGCCGATAGCCTAATCAATGGGGCAGCTCAGGCCGTCTACCAAAAATTCCCTTACACCACCCAAATGCAAGGAGACAACTACGCCTCCACGCCCGAAGGTAAAGCCAAGTGTTCTCGTGATATTGGTTACTACCTTCGCATGGTGACCTACTGCCTGATTGCAGGAGGAACAGGTCCTATGGATGACTACCTGATTGCGGGTGTCAGTGAAATCAATAGAGCGTTTGAACTCTCTCCCAGCTGGTACGTTGAAGCCCTCAGCTACATCAAGTCCAATCATGGTCTGAGCGGTGATTCAGCCGTTGAGGCCAACTCCTACCTCGACTATGCCATCAATTCTCTTAGCTAACGGCTAAAAAGCCGGATGTCTTTCTAGCGAACTGTTCGTTGGTGAGACATTAGGCGATCTCTGGTGCCTTACAAGCGCCCAGGTGTTAGAAGCGCATCAGAGATCGACCCGTATTGATTCAATTATTGCCAACAAACGACAGTTCTGGGAAGCCATTATGACAAGTGCCGCATCAGCTATCACTCTGGGGTTTGAACCGTTTGCCCAAGTTATTCCAACCGAGCTTAGACCCAACTCAACAGAAGCCGATATCCAAACCATCATCGGGGCGACCTACCGTCAGCTGTTTGGCAATGAGCATATTATGCGCTCAGAACGGTTGACCAGTGCCGAATCGCTGCTAAAACAAGGTCATATAACGGTACGTGATTTTGTCCGAGCGTTGGCCCTGTCAGATTTATATAAAAACAAGTTCTTCTCAAACAACCCTCAAGTACGTTTTATAGAACTTAATTTTAAGCATCTGTTGGGACGGGCACCCTATGATCAAACAGAGATTTCTGAGCATGTCGATCTCTACGTCGAGCAGGGTTATGAGGCTGAAATCAACAGCTACGTGAGTTCAGCCGAATACCGAGACAACTTTGGTGACCAGGTAGTCCCCTATTATCGAGGATTTGCCACTCAAACGAGTCAGAAAACTGTCGGATTTGTCCGTATGTTCCAGCTCTATCGGGGTTATGCCAGTAGCGATCGCGCCCGAGCTACCAACAAAAAAGGTGCGCTAACAACAGAACTAGCGCGTAATACAGCTACACCACTCAGAACCCCCAACTTTGGCAAAGAGCTTCACGGCAAAATTGGGGGCAGCCGAGAGCAGCTTTATCGTATCCGCGTCACCCAGTCTGCTAGGACTCAAACCCCTCAAATTCGTCAAAGTGTTCAAGAGTATTTGGTTACCTATGAACAGCTCTCATCAAAGCTAAAGCGATTAAACCAGCGGGGCAGCCGTATCCTTAACATTACTTCGGTATAACGAGGGCTTGTGCACGCGGTTTACAGCGTTGGTGCTTGCTCAAAACCAATGCTGCCGCTGCTGATTCATGGCATAGATTGACTGAGTAAAACTGCCATCCCATTAGATATTTTCTCAGATTAAACCGCTCAGCAACGACCAACCTTAAACCAGACTAGACCAAAGGAGATTGATCTGTGGCTATTACCGTATCGGCGGCCTATCTTGGCACTCAGCCATTTACTGAGCAACAACCTGTAGAATTTCGACCTGATGGTGCTTCCAACAATGCCAAAATTGCTATCAAGGCGATCTATAGACATGTTTTAGGAAACGACTACTTAATGCAGTCAGAACGGCTAGTTACCCTAGAATCGTTATTGACCAATGGATCATTAACAGTACGAGACTTTGTGCGAGCGCTGGCCAAGTCAGAAATCTATAAAATCAAGTTTTTGTATCCCAATTTTCAAACGCGCGTCATTGAGCTAAATTTTAAGCACCTGCTGGGTCGAGCCCCCTACAGTGAAGCGGAAATCATTGAACATCTTGATCGCTATGAAAATGAAGGCTTTGACGCTGATATAGACTCTTATATCGATACAGCCGAGTACGAAGCCGCCTTTGGCGACAATATTGTGCCGTACTACCGCAGCTTTAATACTGAAACAGGTCAAAGCATCGCCGGGTTTACCCGTATGTTTAGTCTGTATCGCGGCTATGCCAACAGCGATCGCTCTCAATTAGCTGGCAAGAAGTCTCGCCTAGCAGCAGAATTAGCCCAGGGCAGCGTATCGGCTATCAATATTCCTTCAGGGGCAGACACCCGCGTACGCACCTATCTACCCTCTGAAAAGAACAATACGCCTAGTCGAGTCTTTGGTCGACCGCAGGCAACCAAGGCCCGAGGAACGCTGTACCGAATTGAAATAACTGGGATCAATACTCCCGGATATCCCAGCGTTCGCCGCAGCAGTCGTGCCTATGTCGTTCCCTATGAAAAGTTGTCTAGCACGCTTCAGCGAATTCATAAAACAGGCGGACGGGTGGCCAGTATTACCCGGGCGTAAATGACAGAGAGACGTTTCATGGAACGTCTCTCCTGTATTAATTTTTGGACCTGATAAAATCCTTATCCACATCCGAGCTATTCAGAGGCCATCGCTATGTTAGGACAATATGCCAGCAGCGCATCTTCCACATTAGACAACCGCATGTATGTGTATGAGCTCACCGGGCTGAGTGAGAACGAGATTACCTCCGATCACCAAGCACCGATTCGCACCAGCCATACCCAGTTTCTTCAAGTTCCGTTTCATCGCATGAACGAAGAAATGCAGCGAATTACGATGCTGGGAGGCAAAATTGTTAATATCCGCCCACTGGGTGAGGCCGCAACAGCACCAAAAGCAACAGATGATTAGGCACTGCCGCTCTCTATTGGCAAGATGCTAGTGGGTTAAATAGCTTGCTAATCTTGCAAAACATCCATGAGAAAATCCATGAGATTATCAGTGGAAATCTGGTCAATAACCTTGTGGTCCACAATGTCAAACTTAGCTCCTTTTTGTCGTAAGTTGTCGTCTAGGGTAACCAAAAAGCCTTTGGTAATATAGTCATTTCCCACCTGCAGCCAGCCAATGCCGAGCTCGTAGCGATGATCCAGCTTTTGAGACGCGGCTACGATTTGTTTAGCGATGGCTAGGCGATCTGTGGGTTCATGATCCAGCAGAATTAAAATAATCTCACCATTGTGAGGTTGTTGCCCCTCAGCTTTCTTCTCAAAATAGCGATCTAGCACTCTTTGGAGGACTGGGGCCAGTGCCAGCTGCTCCGGCAGTGTAGTTGTTGCCATCAACGATTCAAGATTGGCTCCAGTCATGTCTTGATGCGGTTGAAAATCGCCGGTCTCAGCAAGGCTGTATACGGTAAGCCCCTTGTCTGCTAGTCCATGCCACTGTTGAGCAATTTTCAAAATTTGAGTATGGGACTGCTGCCACCGTTGCTCAAAGCCAGGGGTCATTCCTTGTCGCCGCAGCTGTGTAGGCGCATAGATTAGCGTGTAGTCACGGTGGTGGAGCTGAGCAGGCAGGAGGGTTTCTGTATCTGCCATTGGTCTAAATACCTCAATTGCATCGGTGTGCATTATGGCTAGGATGCCCAGTTTGATGGGTTACGTCCTGTTATGTCGAATCTGTGGGCCCTGCATCTGTCCGCTGGTCAACCAATACTGTAAATGCCTGGCAGCTGCTTGCTCGGTTACGGTTGCCAGCGGTCTATGGTCAGTGCCCAGCGTTCGTGATCGCGCCATTTCCCATTCACTTTTAGATACTGCCGGGAGAATCCTTCGTTGGCAAATCCCAATCGTTTGATCAGGTTAATTGAGGCGCTGTTGGCAGGTTGAATATTGGCTTCAATGCGGTGCAGCTGCAGGGTGGTAAATGCATGGTGGATGACTAGCGCTATTCCCTCAGTCATTAACCCCTGTCGAGTATAGTCTACACTGCCGTAGTAACCCAGATAAGCATTTTGAAAGCTACCATAAAAAATCTGGCTGAGGTTGGCCACCCCCACCAGCTGGTGGTCCACCGCATGCCAGATCAGCATGCCCACAAAGGGCTCCGTCTGGCAGCGGTTTATGTAGCGTTTGCAGCCCCGATCATCAAGGGCCGGTGTCGCCCACGGCTGATGAAAATCGGCACTGCGCCGGTGCATTTCCAGCAGAGCTGCCCAATCATTATCCACGGGTGGGCGAATGTATACGCGCGGTAGCATGGCGAAACGCGATGAAACGCTATAGATTCAGCTGTGCAGCCTAAGCTTTCACCAGTGCTTTTACCGGTTTGCCGGTCAGGCTGAAGGGGCGCACTTCGGTGATTTTGACTTCGATGATTTTGCCCTTGAGTTGGTTAATGTCGCCATCACAGAAGGTGAGGCGGTTGGTTCGGGTCCGCCCCATCACCTGAGTAGGATCTTTGGGGTTGATATCCTCAATCATCACCCGCTCCACCCGGTTGGCATAGCGCTGGGAGCGTTCAGCTGCCTTAATGGAAACCAGGTGATTGAGACGCTGCAGCCGGTCGCTCTTAGTGGCTTCATCCAGCTGATTATCCCAGAGGGCCGCTGGGGTATTGGGTCGGGGCGAATAGGCGGCCGTATTGAGCTGGTCAAAGCCGATATCGTCTACTAGCTTGAGGGTGTTTTGAAACTGCGCTTCGGTTTCGCCGGGAAACCCGACAATGGCATCGGCGCTGATGGCCGCATCAGGCACATAGCGACGCACGGTATCGATAATGCGGCGATACTTCTCGTGGGTGTAGCCCCGTGCCATAGCCTTAAGCAGGTCGTTGTCACCGGACTGAAACGGAATATGGAAATGCTCACACACCTTAGGCAGCTCAGCACAGGCTTTGATCAGCCGCTCGGTAAAATAGCGGGGGTGGCTGGTGGCAAAGCGAATCCGCTCGATACCGGGGACATCGTGAACGTAGTAGAGCAGATCGGTGAGGGTGTTTTGACGGCGGCCTTCGGGGGTGATGCCTGGCAGGTCACGGCCATAGGCGTCGATATTTTGACCCAGTAGCGTTACTTCGGTGTAGCCCTGCTGACCCAGTAGCTCCATTTCAGCACGGATGGCTTCTGGCGTGCGGGATTGCTCCACACCGCGTACACCGGGAACCACACAGTAGGTGCAGCGCTCGTTGCAGCCGTAGATGACATTGACCCAGGCGCTAATTTTGCTATCCCGCCGCGGTTTGGTGATGTCCTCCATAATATGGACGGGCTCAGTGGCCACCACCTGATTGCCGTCAAATACCTGCTCTAACAAATCGCTGAGGCGGTTGGCGTGCTGGGGGCCCATCACCAGGTCCAGCTCAGGCACTCGACGCAGCAGGGCTTCTCCTTCTTGCTGAGCCACACAGCCAGCCACCACCAAGGTGACATTGGGGTTGGACTGTTTCCGCTTGGCCTGCTTGCCCAGGTAGGAATACACCTTTTGTTCAGCGTTGTCGCGAATGGTACAGGTGTTGTAAAGCACCAAATCGGCTTCCAGTGGGTTTTCCGTCCAGTTCATACCCATGTCGTCCAGGATGCCAGCCATCCGCTCAGAATCGGCCTTGTTCATCTGGCAGCCAAACGTGGTGATGTGATAGCGGCGATTATCCATGGGGATTTGGGGGGATGATGGAAAACGAGAGATCTGAAACGGTTAAACCAGTTCCCTATTGTGCCACAGCGACAGCCCCTCTGCGGCGACGGTCTCCGGCCCCGTGTAGGACACCGTTTTCGTCGAGACCGACGGCATGGACACCGCCAAAAAACATGTTCTGGGCCTGCCACCAAATGGGTTCGGCGCTGCCCATGATGTGGGCTAATGCGGTCTGGTCAAATCCGGGCTCTAGGTGGAACAGGTCATTTTCCCAATGGATTCTGGGGGCGGCCACGGCAGTCTCTAGGGGCATGTCAAAATCCACCAGGTTTGAGATCACTTGCAAAATCGCGGTACGGATCCGGTTCGAGCCGCCTGAACCTAATACCAGGTAAGGGCGGCCCTCCCGCAGCACCATGGTGGGAGCCATCATGGAGGACATGCGCTGGTTGGGGGCCCACTGGTGGAAGCCATGGGGATTGAGGTCTTCTTCACCCAGCATGTTGTTCATCATAATGCCGGTGCCGGGAATAACGTAGGAGGAGCCTTCACCATTAGAGGTGGTGACGCTAGCGGCATTGCCGTCGCTGTCGATGACGCTGAGGTGGGTGGTGCTGCCCAGCTTGTTGGTGGTTTTGGTGGAATTGAGAAGTGCAACCTGACCGGTCTGCGAGATCGCATCCCCCAGTTCCTGTCGATATCGCCCCAAATTCTCCGCCGACAGAAAATCCTTGGCAATATCAGGCTCCTGAATCCGCGCGTCATAGCCGTCGCGACGAGCCACATTGGTAAACCGCATCACCTGACTGAGTGCCAGCAGATGGTCCGCACTGCCGTGGCGGTCTAACCCACAGTTGGCCAGCAGCGCCAACGCACAGGCAATCAGCCCACCGCCCGCGCTAGGAGGCGGATTGGTCAGTAGCTGAGTACCGTGGTAGTTCAGACACAGCGGCGATCGCTCAATCACTTGATAGCTGGCAAAATCCTCAGCTGTCAGGTAGCCGCCTTGGGTGTGAGTAATCTGAGCCGCCATGGTTTGCCAGAAGGCGTCGATGCCATTGGCCACTAGCCGCTCTAGAGCATTGGCAAAGTCTGGCATATATAGTCGGTCCCCTATCTTCAACAGCTGACTCTGGGGGGCATAAATTGCCCGTGAGCCTGCTGTTGCCAGCAGAATAGGCTTTAGCAGGCCGTAGACATAGGCAAAGAAGTCATTGACGATAACACCCTGGCGAGCAAGTGCGATCGCAGGCCCCACCACCTGCTCCAGCGACAGTCGTCCCAGCTTTTGATGCACATGCGTCAGCCCCTTCAGCACTCCTGGCACCGCCATCGACCCCAGACCAATGTGAAACTCCTGTACCGTATCGCCAAAGTCAGCACAGATCGGATAAAAATCTAACGGATGGGCCAGCTGATTACTGGCCGGGGTTTGAGTAAAAAAATCAAATAGGACAGGCTCACTATCCTTTGTGTGGGCCAGCAAAAAACCGCCCCCCGCCACCGATGTCAGTACCGATTCCGCCACACAGGAAGCCAACACTCCGGCTACTGCCGCATCAAAGGCATTGCCGCCCTGATTCAAAACCGCAACCGCAGCCGCAGCTGTTTTTTCATGACCCGCTGCAACGACTCCACCCATGGCGCTAACCCTATTCCATCGATAGCCAACGTATCAGAAACTGCCCCATTAGCCACGGATACACCAGATTGCCTCAACCCAATACACAGAGAATCTCAAATAGCCCAGCGATTTAACCAAAGTTCTTAATCTTTACTTAAGTTCTTTAAATTCTGTTGTAATGGACCTGTCAAATATCTCTAAAGCGAAATATTTTCTCAAGAAAAAATCAAACAAAAATATATGACAGCAAGGCTTACAGCACCATCTCAATCTACTTAAAAGTAGCGTGTAACACTCTTGAAGATCGTAAACTTTGGTCTACAAACCTCTCGATCATAGTGCAATGATCTATAGTGAAATTGAAGCGAGGTACATCGCTTCCCTGGCAGATTAAACAGCTAGAGGAAAACGACAAAAGAGGTAAAGCTGTTGCATAGTAGTCTGTCTCGTTTAGATCAACACCCAATCGGTCAAGCTGATACATCCTATCGCTGTTGAGTTGGGAGCCATGCTGATATTGTTGTTTGATATACCTAAAAGGTAGCTGGCAACGATATATGACGCATCTCCAGATTGTCGCGAACGTATGGAAAGGATGTTCCTCAGAGAGACGATTGGGTGTTGTACTTTTAAAGCTTTTTCCATATTGAGAGATGTCTTTAGCTATAGAGATACCGGTGGCTTAAGTGCATGGTTAGTGGTCGCTAAAGCATGAGCACCATGCCCTTGAAGCCTAGTAGCGATCTCCCTTTAAAACCTACTTTGGCCACCCAAGGGAGCAGTCTACGGGGCATTAGTCGAATCAATAAACGGGCCTGCAATACCACGGTGAGTATTGTCCATGCAGCGGCATATCGAGCTCAAGTTCTCGACCCTGAGTCAGCTTAGAAACTGTTTGCATAGCCTTAGCGGCTGCGCAGCTATTCTAGCCTTAACAACAAATCTGGCGGCAACTCAAAAGAGAGTTTGCCGCCAGGGTCTCACATATCTGTTGTTCCACAGGACGGCGCTAGCTATGACAGGTACAGCCTGAATGACCGCAGCTAGAAGTATTGTCTGTATGACCGCTGGCACAGCCCTCGCTGCAGTAGTACTTGCCATCTTTTTGTACGGCCTGATTGACATCGACTACGCACAGGCAAGGGTCGCAGGCGCATTTCAATTGAGTCACAGTTGTCATGGTAAAGCTCCTTTCTAGGTAGAATTAAAAGGGTTGATGTCTGAACAATCGTTCATGGATTTAATCTAACACATGAACAGATATTCAGGTTTTTGTGTTGGCAAATTTTATATTTGATTAATTTTCTATGGTCGAGAACGCTCTCCCTGATGTGCTCAGTGTCGATAAGGCCCAGCGAATGGCTGAGTTTTTTGCTGTGCTTAGCGATCCGGGTCGCTGGCGAATTCTATCGGCTCTGGCCAGTCAGGAGATGCGAGTGCGGGATTTGGCGGCAGCGGTGGATATGAGCGAGTCTGCGGTATCCCATCAGCTCAGGATTTTGCGTAACTCGCGGCTGGTCAAGTATCGCAAGCAGGGGCGTAATGTTCTGTACTGTCTGAAGGATCATCATATTTTGAATCTTTATCGCGACGTTTCTGAGCACCTCGATGAGGATTAGGGTGTTGCTGCTGGGCTAATCGGACCTGTGGGGCAGAGTTGGGTATCGGTACAGATATGTAGTCTTTATTTCTTTTAAGCGCCTCAGATTGACCTATGATGTAGCCATAAAATAAATGTGTACTTTTATAAAGCACTTGCTTCGTTGACTAAAGCACATGATTTGCAACTGTGTTAGCTTCAAAAGCCTATAAGAAACTCAGGTATTGCTGAGCCTCAGGATGACTCTGACTGTAAGGGCTGTGAAATGGCAGTGATTACGGGTCGGCTTGCATCCTAAAGTCAGCGATCGCAAAACTCAAGATGTCTGAAGTCGGAGAGCATATCCATGACCCAAAGGGGTTGGCTACGGCATCTGAAGTGCGATCACCTTTACACTGAAGTCTTTGACCGTCTCGGGCGGCGCTGGTTTAGTTCGGCCATGACGAACATTAGGTGGCTGATGCATATAGTGCGAGGTTTATTGGGATGAGTTGGTTAATGCGGATAGAGAAGTGGTGTCTTTGGGGCCACATTCTCTCGATGGCGTTTGGTTTGGCAGGACTGCTTTGGGTAATGCCCCATCCAGAAATATTGGCGTACTTACCGGCAGGAGAAACAATGTACCGCTGGAGTTTGGCGGGTGGCGGCGTAGCCTACATTCTGATGGGGATGGTGGCGGTGGCGTTATACGGCTATCGCACGATTGGGCTTAAGGCTCTATTGGGGTTTTTGGTGCCTGCGATCGCTCTGTCTCTATCTAGCGAGCTGCTGGGTACCAGCACCGGTTTACCCTTTGGCGAATACAGCTACCTCAACGGACTGGGCTATAAAATTGCTGGGCTGGTCCCCTTTACCATTCCCCTCTCCTGGTTTTATCTAGGGTTCTCTTGCTATCTGCTGGCGCGGGGAGGCTTGCTCAAGTCGGGAGGCTCCAGGCTATGGCATTTGCCTGCTCTAGCGACCGGCGCTCTGCTCTTGATGTCTTGGGATTTTGTTTTAGACCCGGCCATGAGCCAGACTGCGATGCCGTTTTGGTATTGGCACACCCCCGGCGCATTTTTTGGGATGCCCTATCAGAATTTTGCCGGATGGTTTGGCACCGGGCTTACCTTTATGACCTTGGCGGCTATTGCCTGGCGAGAGAATGCGAACGTGCAAGGGCTGACCCGTGCCCAGCTGACGCTGCCGCTGACGATCTATATCGCCAACTTTAGCTTCGCCATGGTGATGAGCCTGGCGGGCGGGATCTATACGCCCGTTTTATTAGGGCTGGTGTTAGGACTATTGCCAGCGCTGCTGTGCTGGCTGGCGGCTCCGACCGATAGCAACTCAGTGATGGTGCCGCTGCCCCTGCAGCCGGTAGCAAAAATGGCAGCCGGAGCGTCTGAGTCTTGATCGATTTAATTCAAGAGGCGGGGATAAGTGCGATCGCGCTCTGTCTGCTGGTGCTACAAATACCGGCGGTGATGGTACTGCTAGCGCGACTGCTGCGAGGACCCACCCGCCGCCAGCCGCTGCAGCCCCGCTCGCTAGATCCGTCCCAGGCAGGCGCGGTCAGCGTAGTAGTACCCACCCTCAATGAAGCAGAGCGGATTGGTCCTTGTTTAGCAGGACTGGCTCGTCAGACTGCAGAAGTCCGAGAAATTGTTGTTGTCGATAGTCGTTCCACAGATGGGACACCCGATCTAGTCAAAGCTGCCCAGACAGAAGATTCGCGATTTTGTCTTCTCAGCGATGACCCGCTGCCCTCCGGCTGGGTCGGACGTCCCTGGGCGCTGCACTATGGCTACACCCACAGCAGTCCTGAGAGTAAATGGGTCTTAGGGATTGACGCCGATACCCAGCCCCAGCCGGGGTTAGTCGCCGCGCTGATTTCAGCTGCCGAGACCGAGGGCTACGACCTGGTGTCTTTATCGCCCCGGTTCATCTTAAAAACGCCTGGCGAGATCTGGCTGCAGCCTGCGTTGCTGATGACGCTGGTATACCGGTTTGGTCCGGCGGGAGCCGATGAAACCGCTGAGCGCGTGATGGCCAACGGTCAGTGCTTTTTGTGTCGGCGAGAATTGCTAGACCGGCTGGGCGGCTACATCGTGGCCAGAAAGTCTTTTTGCGACGATGTTACCCTGGCGCGCTATGCCGCTCAAACCGGTGCAAAGGTCGGCTTTTGGGACGGAGCCCTGTTATTAAAAGTGCGGATGTATGAAGGGCTGCAGGAGACCTGGACCGAGTGGGGCCGATCTTTAGACCTTAAAGACGCCTCTTCTGTCGGGCAGGTTTGGTGCGATCTGTGGTTTTTAGCCAGCGTACAGGCCCTGCCATGGCTTTGTTTACCAGGGCTGTTGCTGGCAGTAATGAATACTGCTAGCCCGAGTCTGTCAGTGCTGCTGGCGCTGGGGGTAAACACAGTTTTAGTAGCGGCCCGCTTTGCTCTCCAGCTAGCGATTTTATCGTCCTATGATCTTAGTCAGGCTCAGGGTGGCTGGCTGTTTTGGCTATCGCCCCTGGCCGATCCGCTGGCGGTTGTGCGCATTGGGCTATCCTCATTTCGCACCCCCACTCGCTGGCGTGGTCGCCAGTACGATCTAGACCCGGTTCCTTCAGCCTAGTTAAGGCAGTCTCACCTCCGTAGAGTTATCTGATTTGACAGCTACCATGGTCCAACATGTTTTAATTACCGGCGCATCCCAGGGGGCCGGGAAAGCCACCGCGCTACACTTTGCCCGCAACGGCTGGAATGTTACGTTGGCGGCCCGTCACCTTGAGCGATTAGAGACCGTCGCCCAGGAAATCCGCGATCTGGGTCAGCAGGCACTGGCTCTGGCGACAGATGTGGGACAGGCTACCCAGGTAGACAGGCTGGTACAGACCTCGCTGGACACCTATGGTCATGTTGATGCCTTGATTAATAATGCCGGTATTTGTCTAACCGGACCCGCTGTCAACACTAGCCTTGAAGACTGGCGACAGATTTTGGATACCAACCTGTGGGGCTGTATTCATACCATTCAGGCGCTTTTGCCTGCCATGCTCAGCCGGGGTAGCGGCACAATTATCAACGTTGGCTCGTTTGGGGGCAAAATGCCGCTGCCGCAAATGACGGCCTATTGCACCAGCAAGTATGCTCTCACCGGGCTAACAGAGACGCTGCGATTGGAGCTAACCTCCCAGGGGATTCATGTCGGTATTGTGCATCCGGGAGTGATTAACAGCGATTTTTTAGAGCGGGCCATGTTTCGCGGGCAGACGGATCAAGCCGCCAGCGAGCGCCAGCAGCAGATGGGGCAGATGCTTAACTCTAGCTGGGTGAGCCAGCCTGAGGATATTGCTCGGGCGGTATGGAAAGCCGTTCAACAGCAGCAGGCTGAAACGGTGGTAGGACCGGCTATGGTTGCCACTGAATGCCACCGGTTGTTTCCTCAGCTGACCCAGTGGGCCCTGTCTAAAGCGACCTGATGGCCTGTTGCTGACCCAATGTGGCGACACCGCTGAGTATTAAGCTTTAGACTAACGTTTGGCCCTTGAACTCTCTGCTGCATGCAACGCTTTAACCTCGAAATTTTTCAACGCTTTTGGACAATTGCTAAAACCTACTGGTTTAGCGATGAGAAGTGGAAAGCGCGGGGGCTGCTGCTGCTAATTGTTGTACTGCTGTTGGCCTATACCGGTCTGAGCGTAGTGCTCAACAACCAGCGGGGTGAGCTAATTTCGGCGCTGTCGGCTAAAAATGAATCTCGTTTTTGGCAAACGGTTGTTATTTTTATTGGCGTGCTGGTGGTCTATGCGCCCTTGCTAGCGGGCTACACCTATCTGCGCGACCGGCTGGGTCTAGCCTGGCGACGCTGGCTGACCACCAACTTTGTTGACCGCTATTTTGCCGATCGGGCCTTTTATCGAATTAATCAGTTTAACCCTGATATTGATAATCCCGACCAGCGGATCGCTGAGGATGTGAAAACCTTTACTCAAGAGTCTCTAACGCTGGCTTTGGTTTTATCAGACTCCGTACTTGAGATTATTGCCTTTAGTGGAGTCCTGCTGGGAATCTCCCGTGAGCTGGTGATTTTTCTGGTAGGCTATGCCATTGTTGGTACTCTGGCCACCGTAGGTGTCTTTGGTCGGCCCCTGGTGCGGCTAAATTTTGAGCAGCTGAAGCGAGAGGCAAATTTTCGATTTAGTTTGGTGCGGGTACGAGAGAACGCGGAAGCAATTGCCTTCTATCAGGGAGAAGATCAAGAGTCCGCTCAGGTGACCAATCGGTTTATGGCAGCCTTTGACAACTATAAACGGCTGCTGGGCTGGGAGCTAGGTCTTAACGGTCTGACCAATGCCTATGAGTTTATTCCGTTTATTTTGCCAGCGCTGGTGGTGGCACCGGGCATCTTTAGCGGTGATATTGAAGTGGGAAAAGTTAGTGAAGCCCAGGGCGCGTTTATTCGGGTATTCTTTTCTCTAAATCTGATCGTGGCGCGGTTTCAGTCATTAACTGCCTTTGGTGCTGGCATTGACCGTCTCTATGATTTTGCGGTCTCCCTGGGCCAGAGTAAAACCGCTGCGGAGCCAAAAGAAGAGACTGCAGCAGAGCCCCAAAAGGAGACAGAAACAGAGCCAAAAGAAGAGACAGCGACAGAGCCTCAAGTGGACGGATCCAAGCCGTCTATTATTATCTGTAAACCGGCACCTACGCTGGCTCTAGACAATCTAACGCTGCAGACGCCCAACTACCAGCGGACGCTAATTGAAGATCTTTCTCTGGAGCTAGATATTCACAGTTCTCTATTGGTGGTGGGCCCTAGCGGTTGTGGAAAAAGCTCACTGATGCGTGCGATCGCAGGTTTATGGAATTCAGGTACCGGTACCATCCAGCGTCCGACTCTTGAAAAGCTGCTATTTTTACCCCAAAAGCCCTATATGATTTTAGGCAGTTTGCGTCAGCAGCTACTGTATCCCTATCCCCACATAGAGCTTGACGATACCCAGCTAAAACAGGCGCTTACCCAGGTAAACCTGGCTGACTTGGATCAACGGTTTGGCGGGTTTGACGCTGAAGCAGAATGGAGCGATGTGCTTTCTCTGGGTGAACAGCAACGTTTAAGCTTTGCGCGGGTGCTGCTACATCAGCCGCAGTACACCATTTTAGACGAGGCCACCAGCGCCCTGGATCGCGACAATGAAAAACAGCTGTACAGTCATCTGGCTGCTACCCAAACCGCCTATCTCAGCGTGGGGCACCGGCAGTCTTTAGAAAGCTATCACGGCAGTATCTTGCGACTGGCAGAAGACCATACGTGGCAGCTCCAGTCTCTAGAGGCATAGAGCACAGACCGGCTCACAGAGCCGCTAGCTCTGTGAGCGCAAATGTTTGTTTACCAATGTCAAACTGTTCAATGTTTTGCACGCTCAAGGTTGCTCCCTGGCGCTCAAACGATAGCGATCGCTGACCCGCCGATATTTTGTATTGATTAATGCGACCCGGTAGCTGCAGCCGATCAAATCCCTGGCCGCCGTCTAGGAGAACGTTATCTCCAAAAATACTGTGCAATACCAACCGATCGTCGCCGCTACCAGCGTCTACGCGCACCCGTTCAAGCGCACCTGTTTCACCGCGCACGAACGACTTTACTCGACCTTTTGAGGTGTGATTTTTGATAATGCCGGCATGTAAAATGTCATCGCCGTTGCCTAAATTAACCGTCCCTCCTACCAGACCGTAGGTGTGGCCGTAGGCATTGACCGTATCGTTGCCCTGACCTGTATCAATTAGCCCATCAACGTTGTTGATACCAATGCCTTCATTGGGTACTGACTTAACGGTGGTAAATGTCACTGCCTGGCTGGTTGTTCTTTTTCCTGCGGCCTGGGCCGCTGAGCTGGCAGCCGCAATTGCAGATGAATTCTCGGCAATACCCACGCCTGTGATTTCATCGTGTCCTCTACCCGTGGTGACGAGACCTCTGCCGTTGGCAGCGCCATTGTTATTAAGACCGATGGAGATAGTAGATATGGTGGCCGACACTCGGGCGGTGGCATTGGCAGCAGCGGTGGTATTTGCGATCGCAAAGGCGATAGTCGTGGTTGCTTTTGCCCAGGCCGTACCATTCCCGACAGCGACTCCTTTAATTTTGTCTCCGCCTCTACCGGTTTTTAAGGTGCCATTGTTGTTGATGCCCAATACCGTCAGTGCGGTGGCAACATCAATTGTTTTTACCTCGGCCTGAGAGCTGGCGAGTAAACCGGCGACAAACGAGGTGGTTTCCGTTACGGCGCTGGCGCTGGCATTGGCAAAGGCTCGACCGCTGACAACGTCACCCCCTGATTTTGTTTTGATAACGGCTCTATGGGCGTTGTGGATACCGACAGAAAAGGCATCGGCATAGGCGCTCGCTTTGTTATTAGCTATAGATACCGCTAAGCCAAAATCGGTAACGGCGGCAGCCTGAGCTGATGAGTTGGCATCGGCGAGAGCATTGGCAAATGAGATTCCCCTAACCACGTCCCTTCCTTTACCGGTCATAAGCTTGCTGCGATTGCTTAAACCAATAGAAAATGAAGAGGCTGATGACAGGGCCTCAGCATCGGCAAAGGCAAAGGCCACAAAATTGTCTTGGCTGTTGGCTAAGGCGACAGCGGCAGAGCTAGCGTTAGCGTTGGCAAAGGCCACTCCCCTAACCACGTCTCTACCCTTACCGGTTCTTTCAATGCTAATGATGTCAATGCCAGTCTTAAAGCTGGTTGATAGCGAGTTGGCAAGAGACTTTGACTCTGCAAAGCTAAGCCAGGATAAATTAGACAGTCTGACATCCTTTGACATGGCAATACCTGATTAGTGTTTGCGATCGCGAAGGCGTTCTACTCGAACACCCCAACTCACCACAGTCAAGCTCAGGCTCTATGGGATATCTCCTAAAGACCAAACACCGCCCAGGATGAGTTTTACAACGCTAACATCCGTTATTGAGTCGATAGTGCCAATTTGGCAGTATTTTTAGGTGCTCCTGCTGAGATGGGGTTAACGCTGGGGGAGCACGGCTAGTGCCCATCTCCTAAATCGGTCGTAGTGATAGCTCTAAAAAGTCTCATGAGTCTCTTTCTAAAATAAAGAAGAGAAGAAATGCCAAATTGGCAACTTTCAAGAAAATGCCACACTATTCTGATTACAACAGCTCAAACAGAGTTGATTCAAAACAAGATTTCCAAGGAGAAATTCCAATGATTATTTCTGACCTCAACTATCTGCAAACTGCTGAGAAAACTGTTGAAGGTGGCTACTATTTTGGTCCTAGCAGTAAGACATTTGTTTTTGCAAAAATCTATGAAGATCTAAAAATCAACAAAAAGTTTAACTCCGATGTTGATATTGACGGTAACTTTGCAGGGGCTCAGGCTAATGCAGATGCGTTTGGTAAGAATAGCTCTACCCAGGCTGTATCAGTAACGCTCACCAAAGAAGGCTTTGGCTCCACCTCTGTGGCTACATCTGTCTCCGGTAGCGAAGGTGCTTCCTGGAACTGTCCTTGGTGCTAATTAAGCGTGCCATCAGGTTCTTGGCACAGACTTAAAAGCTGTCTAATTACTTTAATAGATGACTTTTATTGAAGTAATTAGACAGGCTGAAATAAGCCCTTATCTCTACAGAAATGCTATTGACTTAAACGCTGCTTTACGTTGTAGGGCAGCGTCTTTTTTCGCTTATTTGTATAGATAGTTTTCAGTTAATAGAAAGCTGCCATTTTGGCAACTTCTCAAAAGAATGTCGGACTATTCTAATTACAACAGCTCAAATAGAGTTGGCTCTTCTACAACAACATCTCTAAGGAGAAAACCAATGATCATTTCTGACCTTAACTATCTGCAAACTGCTGAGAAAACTGTTGAAGGTGGTTACTATTTTGGCCCTAGCAGCAAAACATTAGTTTTTGCAAAAATCTATGAAGATCTAAAAATCAACAAAAAGTTTAACTCCGATGTTGATATTGACGGTAACTTTGCAGGGGCTCAGGCTAATGCAGACGCGTTTGGTAAGAATAGCTCTACCCAGGCTGTATCGGTAACGCTCACTAAAGAAGGCTTTGGCTCCACCTCTGTGGCCACATCGATCTCTGGTAGCGAAGGCGCTTCCTGGAGCTGCCCCTGGTGCTAATCGAGCCTATCCGTTAGCGATAGCCCAGCCCTATATGCTTGCTCCGATAACAATCTTTAGGGGCAAGCATGCCTTTTCCTCTTCTGCAGACAACTATCAGAGATAAGAGCAATGTTGCGTATCCAAGAACTCGACTTTAGAGAAGATAGCGATGACGTGCTCATACAGGGAGGGGCCAGAGCCCATGTATCTGGTTTTGCCCAGTCGGGTAACGGATACGCTGTTGCCACCATCGGTAGCTCTGCCAGTGGCAGTTTTACATCAACGACAGCATTTACCTCTACCTCCGCCGTACAGAGTGCATCCCTGGGCTATAGTTCTGCCCATGCCTTTGGTTCAGCCGTAGCCTATGACAAACACTCGTCTTCCCGGTCAGCTGCAAGATACGGCTCTTTCTCATCCTATCGGCGCTAGCCTTGACCACCTGTCTTAAGGATAATCCCGGCATTATGGCATTAAAAGACTGTTATATAGTCCATCGCTCAAGTCAGCAATTGCAATAATCCTATGACCAACCCAACATTAGAACATCAGGCTAGCATCGTATCAAGCAGAACCTTGGATGGAACTGAGTCTCAAAATACCGCTCAAGTGACTGAGCGCAAATTGTTAGAAGACTTGCGGCTGCACCCAGACTCGGCTCAAAACTGGTTTAGCCTGGGAAACCTATACCATACAGAAGATAAACTATTAGAAGCTATAGAAGCTTATTGGCAAGCGCTATCGCTACAGCCAAACTCGTTTCCGATATTTAACAATTTAGGCTATGCATTCCAGCAGCTAGAACATTGGGACGAAGCTGTTCTCTGCTATCAAAAAGCATTGCAAATTCAGCCTCAGGCGTCTGAGACAAGCATTAACTTAGGCAATGTCCTACATTCTCTTGGGCAGCTATCCACGCATCAAATAGAGATGCTGGCCCAAGCTAACTATCAGCTTGGGTTAGATAAAGACCGACTAGGGGAGTTAAAAACGGCTGAATACTATCTGCGTAAAGCTGTTTCCTTAGCGCCTACACTGGCCGACATTCACGCTCATTTGGGTATTGTGTTATCCAAGCAGACTCGTTTTGAAGATGCGATCGTTTGCTGCCAGAACGCACTAAAGTACGATCGTCATCATCGTCTGGCCAAGACCTGTCTATATCAGATTGAAAAACAGAAACAACAGATTGGACCCGCGGCCTCTAAGAAAAGCACACTGCCAGCAAAACACTCGTCACCGTCTGCTTCAACATCTGATATCGAAATCATATCAGATGTAACCATTCTAAAAAAGGTTTCGGGGGCGCTGATAAATTGGGCAAAAACGGGGTTTTCCGTTGTAGACGATATCACTTATGAGAAACGATATCGTGCCTGTATGCGATGCCCTAATATGGCTGCAGCCCCGCCAAAATTTCTGTATCGGGTCATTAGAACGGAGAAAGCCAACGATAAAATCTGTCAGCTCTGTGGCTGTATTCTGTCTAGAAAAGCTCGTATTGCTTCAGAAAGTTGCCCAGATGTTCATCCTGAGCACTCGATGCTAACGCGATGGGAAGAGCCTTTAGAGCCTTAAGGATCTAAAGGCTCTCTTGAACAGCTACGTTTTTGTGATCGCTGATTTAGAAGCCTGATGTTTGGAGGGCTTTATAAAAATCAGTAGTGCCGTCATTTCTATACCTTGGGTAACATAATGGAAATTCATGTTATTGAAAATCTCCGTCAGCTCAGTGAGTTAAAACACCAGTGGAACAAAGTCTACGCAGCGGACCCAGAAGCTCAGTTTTTTGTCTCATGGCCCTGGATTAGCGGATATTTAAAGCGCAATGACGATAGTCAGGTGCCCTGGCTAGTTTTGGCGGCAAAGCTAGGAGATAGCGAGTATATTGCATTTTTCCCGCTAAAGCTTTTGATAGAAAAGGATAATAAGTTTGGTTTGTACAGCCAGTTGAGTATGGCGGGGGTCACAGATTCTCATCACCAGGGTTTTATTTGTCTGCCTGGCTACGAAAATCAGGTAGCAACCAGCTTTGCAACGTATCTGCAAGACCAGCAGGTCTGGTCTGAATTTGAGCTACGCCATATCTATAAAAAAGAGTCACGTCTAACCGCATTATTTAAGAGCTTCTCACCAGATCGGATCAGGATAATTGAAGACAAGAGCATATACAAAAACGAACTCGATACTATTGATAATGGCATTTGTCCCTATGTCCCTTTACCTGACGACTGGGAATCTTACCTGCAGGGGCTAGGAGCCAGTACCCGCAAAAACATTCGTAAAAAGCTCAGACGGTTCAACAGCTTAGATGAATTCTATATTACCCAGGTCAGCGACCAGACCATTGACCAGCATCTCAATATTCTGCTGCAGATGTGGTGTTCCAATTGGGAAAGCCGAAAGGGGGAGGAAAAATGTGCGCTCATCATGGAAAACTGGCTCTTCTTTCTTCGACACTGTTTTGACCATGATTGTCTATACTTGCCAATTTTATGGCAGGGAGATCGGCCTGTTGGAGCCGTGGCCCATTTTGTCGATAGACACCAAAAAACACTTCTCTCATTTATTTCGGCACGGGAGGAGACCTGCAAAGATTTGCCGCCGGGGCTGATCTTACATGCTGACTCCATCCGCTACGCTATCTGGCATGATTTTAAGGTATATGATTTCTTGATGGGCAATGAGGGCTATAAATACTCGCTTGGAGCCAAGGAACAATATATTACTACTGTCAAAGCGCATCGTAACGGTCTTACTGCAGAAAATATGACGCTAAATGTGAGAACGCTGCCGCAGGCGCTTCAGATTGCGGATGCGTATCGTCGGGCAAATCAGCTAAGGCAGGCTAAGGCAGGCTACCAGAGGATTTTATTATCTCAGCCCGGACAGGTGGCTGCCCTATATGGGCTGTCGGTGATTATGCAGCGAGAGAAAAACTATGCCACGGCTGAAAAGCTGCTACAGGAGCTGCTAGGCATTGAACCAGAAAATGCGGAAGCTTGGTTTAGTTTAGGAAGCTTATACCAGGTACAGCTGCAGCTAGCAGCGGCAGCCTCGGCCTATCAGCAGGCGCTGGCAACTGGTCCTGAATCAGTGACGTTAAAGTCTGCGATTTATCATAATTTAGGGTATACCTTCCAGCAGCAGGAAAAATGGGACGATGCGATCGCATGCTACCAGACAGCGCGAGAACTTAAGCCTGACGCCGTTGAAATCGATGCGATGTGGGCTAATGCCCGGTGGCGACAAAACCAGCTATCTCCCGAGGAACAAACCCACTACGCGCTCATAAACTGCAGCTTAGGTAATAAACGCAGATGGGCAGACGATTTTCAAGCAGCGATTGACTATTATCAGCAGGCAATTTTAATGGATTCGACCCTGATAGATGCCCACTACTATTTAGGAGGGATCTATCAGATGCAGGGCAGCGTTGAAAAAGCCATTGCCTGTTACCGAAGAGTGTTGGAGCTACAGCCCGAACACCCAGCAGCCGAACTGGATTTAGCCAACATACGGCATACTCAGCAGCCGCTATCCACCCAACAACAAACCTACTACGCTATAAAAAATCTCGAGCTAGGTCATCATCATCGAGGTGTTGGATATCTGCAGGACGCCATTCATTACTATGAACACGCGATCGCTATGAATCCGGCTTTAATTGAAGCCCACTACCATCTAGGGCTAATACAGCAGGGGCGGGCGCAGTTAGAGACGGCCATTACCTGCTATCAAAACGTTCTAAAACGTCAGCCTGACCATCTAGAAGCCGATGTGAGATTGGCCAATGCACTTTATGAACAAGGGACGCTAGACCCCAAGAAAATCGCTCACTATGCGGTGATGAACTCTAACTTGGGACATCAGTGCCAACATACTGGCGATCTAAGCAGCGCGATTGGCTACTATCGTCGAGCCGTTATGATGAACCCGGAGTTAGCCGATATTCGCGACCGGCTACGACTCGCCGTACAGACCCAGGATAATAGTACGATCAAGGTCAGCTGTGCAAAGACATAACACCCTGGGAGCCATTGTCCTGGCCATAGAATCGGTGACCTTCTGCCAAAATGGCAACAGCCTAGGAACAACTGTTTTTATACTACACGCAGTATCTCAAAGTCGTTGATGACCGGTGGATTGATCCACTATCGCTTACGTACAGCGCTCAACAGATAGGGGATGCCCTTATTGACAATCGGGAAGTTCGCTATGAATAATCCTCATTCAGCCAGCACATTGACTACGGCTAGCGGCGGCGGCAGTGTTAGTATCGCTACCTCATTTGTTAACGTCACGGGAGCGGGCGGGAGCAGTCACGCTGTAGCGATCTCTCCCTCTGGAGAAACTCACAGTAGCTATCAGGAACGCTACACACCTGGAGCTACCTCCAGCCACAGCAAGGCCAATGCTGTGGCAACCGCTACAAAGACAGCCACATCGGCTAGTACAGCTACAGGAACTATAGATAATAGTCTTCCTGCCGAGACCCTGATCTACCAGTTTGGCACTGGTGAGAGCGGTCTCCTGACAGCCACGATCTACCAAGACATTTTTATTGGTAGCGCCAGTGCTAATACCTTTGTGCTATCTAATAAGGGCTCGGCACTAGTGGAAGATGCAGATATCATCACTTTCTTTGAGCTAGACCACGACCTGCTGCAGCTGCCGGATGGCACTACATTAGATGACGTCAGCTTTGAGCCGATTGATCTCAACAACGATGGATTTGTAGAATCTACCGTTGTCCGGTTAAACCAGGACAATACGATTCTAGCCGTCACTCTAGATGCCTTACTAACAAGTCCAAACGTCACTGAGACTGGCGACCATACAGATGCAAAAGCGGCAGTATCCGCAATACCTACAACATCTGTCCCGGAGCCCGCTAAATGGGCTGGTGATAATCAAAGCTCCACCAGCTTGGTACGCACGGTCAACTATCTCATTGGCACGGTCGAGCGCAACTATCTTGTCGGGACTCCGCAACAGGACATTTTACTAGGGTTAGACGATGGCGATACCTTTGTACTTGGGACTGAAGGTGTTTTAGACTACAGAGATGCTGACATCATTGTGGACTTTAGTCTAGAAGACGGTGACATCATTCAGCTAAGCTCAGTGTTGGACTACGAGCTGGTGTTAGAGCCGGTCGATCTTGACTGTAATGGCATGCTTGACAGCACATCAATTCGTCTTATGTCGGGTAGTGTGCTAGCAGTTGTCCCGGGAACGGTTGACGCTTTGGGCAATAGTCTTTTATCAACCCAGCATGTGATGGCTGTGAACGATCATAGCCAGTTTGCCGCATAACAACCGACGGGTGTACCTACCCGAAGTAAAGGTGATGTCAACATTGGTTGTGCAACTAGAGTGAAGGTAAATAAATCGTCCTAAGCAATCGGGTAGAAGCTATATGAGGAGTAAGGCGTGATTCACTTTGGCAGCTTAACCATAGCCCCCCAACAGCTAGTCTCCTATCTCAAACGAAGCGTGAGAATTAGAGATATTTGCAAACAAGAGACCTATGGCCGCATTGTCATGGCAACAGCTCAAGAGAAGGGGATCACCGTTGATGAAGAAGAAATTCAGACTGAGGCCAATCAACTTCGTCATCAGATGAAGCTAGAGAGTGCAAAAGAAACGCTGCGATGGCTAGATGAGCAGCTCATTACGCCAGCCGATTGGGAAGATGGTATTCGTGAGCGATTGCTCAGGCAGAAGCTAGCTAAATATCTGTTTGAACCGCAAGTGTCTGCATACTTTACTCAGCATAAACTGAGCTATGACAAAGCTATTCTTTATCGAATTGTGGTGCGTGATGCCCCCCTGGCTCAAGAGCTTTTTTATCAAATTGCTGAAGCCGAGACCAGTTTCTATCAGGCGGCTCATCAGTACGATATCAGTGAACAGCGGCGGTTCTACTGTGGCTACGAAGGACAGCTATCTCGTCAAAATCTCAAACCAGATGTAGCGGCCCAAGTGTTTGGTAGCAAACCAAAGGATATTCTAGGCCCGATAAAATCTGAGCAGGGATACGATCTGCTAATGGTTGAAGACTTTCTGGCTGCAGAACTCACAGATGAGCTACGCACTCAAATTATGAATCAACTATTGAATGAATGGTTAGAGCGAGAAGTTGTCTACTTGATCCATCAGTAACACCCATCCTTCTAAAAGGAGGTATGAACACACGGTATCCCTTTGATCTGAAACTTTCAGAATTACAGCAAGTAAATCTAGATATTGCCATTGTCTCAGCTGTTATGAGGCACCTATCTAGACAGTGGTAAAGGGAGCTGTTATCGGATGACTTATGTACATTCTTATCTTAGGTAACATCTTAGATAAAGAAGCGGCCCGTCTGAAAAACAGGCTTGAGCAGGCAGGAGCCACGGTGGAGTATTGGGACAGTCAGCTCTTTCCTAGACATCTACAAATGACGTGGCAGCCCCATTTGCACCGAGGGGATCTGAGACTCCCAACCGGTAAGACGATCGGCTTGGAGGATATTCATAGCGTATTTTGGCGAACGTTACGGCCTGTCGATGTTCCTTCTCTTCCCAACCTGCGTCAATATCGATTGGCGATTACGGATTCTACCAGCGCACTGCGCTCTTTAATCCGGGGCTGTTTGGCCCATTGGGTCAATTCTTGGGAAGCCTATCAGTTTCATCAGGAGCAACCTTTACAGCTGTCTACAGTAAAAGAATTGGGAATTACAATTCCTAAAACGCTGGTTAGTAACGATCCTGACCGCATTCAGTTATTTTCTGCAACCACTTCGAGAGTTGTCTTCAAACCTGTTTATAGAGGTGCACATACTCAATTCTTAACCCAGTCTCACCTTGAACAAGAGCGGTTAACTCGAGTGCTTCGATTTTCCCCTGTCACCTTACAAGAATATATACCGGGTACTAATATCCGCTGCTATGTTATTGGTCAACAGGTCTATGCCGCAGAAATCCGCAGCACCTATCTCGACTATCGCAAAGATAGAAAGGCACGGCTAATTCCAGCTATCTTACCAAAGGCATTTCATATTACCTGTCTACGGGTTGCCCAGGCACTATTCTTAGAATGGACAGCTATGGATTGGCGGCTATCTCCCCAAGGGGAATTTGTGTTTCTCAAGGCTGACCCTAGTCCAGCGTTTACAAAATTTGAACATGTTACGGGGTTTCCTCTAGTTGAGAGATTAGTTCAACTCCTAATGAATTAACTATAGTAACTACTTAGGCTTAAAAAATAGAGAGTTTTTCCAAGGTCACTGAGATAGT
>ERZ1740072.68-NODE-68-length-56503-cov-9.035732_pt1 | contig 56503 bp, 57 predicted proteins | sample MGYA00581733_ERZ1740072 | MGnify/ENA primary metagenome ERZ1740072 (study PRJEB43018, sample SAMN04849741) | marine metagenome | isolation source: floating plastic debris | place: Pacific Ocean | collected 2008-08-30 | study: EMG produced TPA metagenomics assembly...
TCTCCTTCATTAATTGGATCTTAGACCGCTTACACAAAATTCAGATCACTCTCGATTGGGAGTGAAGTCACCTTTGGGCTGACCTATGGAGGGTTGCTAACAGCGATGACATCCCCGTTCGTCAAAAAACACTTTATAGGTTGTTCAGACTCTGAAATACCGTTTTCTCAAGGCTAACATTCTCTCTACGCTATTTGTTTGTCTATCCCTTGTATGTCAATACTTCATCAATAAAACGCTACCTTCAGACCTATTTATTCAAAGTCTTTCTAACCTGGCATGTTCTGACAGCAGTAACTACAACGCCAGGAAAGTTTTCCCGACGATACATGACGCAATAAAATGCTTAAGCAGCATAGACATATTTGTCTCTGCATCATAGGTTTTGCTATTGTCGAGATTGACATCTGCGGTTCAAAACGATTATGTCGAATCAAAAATTTTATTGAATGAATTGTTAAAGATCTTACTAAATGCAACAGGATTTAGATACTAAAAGCAAGACAGAACTGACTCAAGTTACTGCCTCACAGATAGTATGCTCAATTGATAAGCCATGCAAAAGCTGGTAGGTCAATTAGTAATGGGGCTAGTCAGTCACCAAGTATGCTGGATGCTTCTTGCAAACAATCAGGATCTACGTAGTGACAAGTGGTGTTATCTTGACAAACCAATGCCCAACCGGCTTGATCAATGCTGACCAACCTGTAAGTCATATCTTGAACAAAATAACCCTTATGGTTTCGAGTACCTGATTTAACCTTAAGGTTATAAACATTTGTGTTAATCATTATAGAGTTTTCCTAAATAGAGGTGGTATAAAACACCGAGTTTAGTCAGCGTATTAAATTAATAAAGGCAGTTTATGCATTGGCTGCCTCCGAATAAATTCATCTTATCTTTAAAGACGTGAACATTCCATTAAGCTATATTTCGCTGAGATTGAATGCCTCCAGTGAACAATACTGCACTGGAAAATCTCTTGGGAGCGTCAACGTTGTTTTTTGAGCATAAAAAATGCCTGGATTTGTAAAAGTTGAAGACCTCCAGCATGTGAAGGTCCCCAGTAATATCCATTTGTGGCAGGTATTGGAGGGGCAAATGAAGAGTCTGACAAATAGCCAAAATATGAAAATGATGGAATCCCGGATAGGTTTTATAGAGGAGTCATTCTGGGATGAGTGGCTGAAAAAATATGATGGACGGCTTCCTAACGGCTTCTACTGGATTGATCACCAAGCCAAGACCTTCAATGTAGTCTTGAGTAATACCTGGGTTGCCGCTGAATATCAGCTAGAACAAAAAGGTATTGTTTTTACAGAATCGTGACACAAGAATCCTGACGACATATAACAATATGGCGCGACATTATAATGACTACTACGGCCATTCGGACTACAGGACAAAAAGATATTTTATAATCTCTCCCTACAAGCTACCGTGTATACACATCTCGGACTGAAGCTCAAAATCCTGCATTGCCCCCCTTAGTCCCCCCAATCCTGGGGGGAAACCGGACTCAAAGTCCCCCAGAATTGGGGGATTTAGGGGGCCTACGACAGTGACAGCGATTCTATAATGACTTGTGTGTACACCGTAGCTCCCTACAAGAGCTATCCTCCAAGGAATGAGTGAATGATTTTACTTCCTATCTAATGAATTTAATGTTGGCGATCGGCCCCAAATTGTAGAGTCAGCATTTGTGCGGGTAATGCAGTCTCGGCAACGATGAAAGTACCTTATGGAGGAGAGCAAGCATGTCACGTAAAGCAAAGTTTTGGGACGCTATTGCCGACAAGTATTCAAAGCAGCCGATTGCAGATGAAGCGGCCTATCAGCAAAAGCTACAGATAACCCGCGATTACTTCCGGCCCGATATGGAGGTGCTAGAGATTGGGTGCGGCACAGGTTCAACAGCGATTCTCCATGCTCCCTATGTAAAACATATCCGAGCAGTTGATTTTTCGGAGAATATGATTGCGATCGCACGCGAAAAAGCCGACGCTCAAAACATCACCAATGTGACATTCGAGCAATCTAGCATTGACGAATTGCGTATTCCAGACCAGTCTCTTGATGCTGTCCTAGGTCTAAGCATTCTGCACCTACTAGAGGATAAAGAATCGACTATTGCCCAGGTCTACACCATGCTGAAGCCCAGCGGTATTTTTGTAACCAGCACAGCCTGTCTAGGAGATACGATGCCGTGGTTTAAGCTGATTGCGCCCATTGGTCGACTGCTAGGATTTTTCCCTTTGTTAAAGGTCTTTACAAAAGAGAACCTGATCGGTAGCCTGACGCAGACCGGGTTTACCATTGACTACCAATGGCAGCCAGGCAAAGGCAAAGCGGTTTTTATAGTGGCCAAGAAACCTGACTAGATACGAAAGCTCTATGGCACAAGCATCGCCTAGGCACTAGCAAAAAATGACAGAACACCAAGAGTGCAATGTCCGGTTAGGCTGGCCGATCGATCCTCAAAATAAACAAGTCGAGATTTATCGAACAGGGAAACCATCAGAGTGTTTGGATAATCCCACGCAACTATCGGGTGAGGACGTACTCCCCGGTTTTGTTCTAAATTTAGCCGACATCTGGAATTAGCCATAGGGCACGTTGGAACGCACCGCTTTATCTATCTCCCTACAGCTGCAGCTTTCGAGCTTATTGTATTTGGGGACAACTTCGCTCAACCGTGAAAGCAGCTTCAGACCAGATGAAAAATTGGAACATCTGACGTTATTCCTTTAATCAGTCAGATTTAATTAAGTTAAGGAATGGGGTGATTGCTAGAGACTAACATTTCAAGGAAGTCACAAGTTTATGCGTCAGTGGAAATTGTTCCTATTAAGATTTTTACTTGGGCTGTTGATCGTACTATTTAGCAGCTATGTATTCATAATCGTATTCGAGACCCGCAGTACAAATGTCGATAGCCCGGTTGTAGAGGTTTCTCTCGAAGCCACGGGCTCGGTTAGTGAAGTCGCTATACCCGGACGAATCTTTACCTGCACACAAGTCGATTCACACGATCAGTGCCAGGCGAATATTCAGGGCCGTCCATTGGTCTTGACGCTGACACCCGATGAATCCGACGGATTCGCTAGTAGCTGCCAGGCAACCTATGACGGACAACCTGTCGGCTGCTACAACAATGACTTTGGCCTTGGAGCCATGATCCAGAGGGCATTTCAGATTCGAGATATCGGGCTAGACACCCAGCAACTCAAAGCCTTGCGGAGAAAGTACTGGGGACTTAATACGCTGCTGGATATCGGAGAAGTACGGCTGCTAAAAATCGGCACTGGACTAGCGATCTCGCTCAGTGCCATCGTTGCTTGCTTTATTTGGGTGCGTACAAGGCCCCTCCATCTTTCAAGAGGATACTATGCACTTAGAACGGTGGCGTTAGTGGCTGGTGGTCTTGGCGTGGGGTTTATCAGCTACTGGTTCTTTTTAGTATTGCTCTTAAGCACAGGGTTCGCCGATTGATCCATCAAAGGGTAGTGCAAGCGTAGCTATAAGCAAGCACCATAAGCTGGAAACAATTGATATATAAGAGCTCTAGTGTAGTTCTTTAAACTATATCCATTGATATTCAACAGCGAGCCATAGTTTTAGTGACGTAGGTTTTGATCAGCCGCAATCTTACCGGAAAATCTGAATCACCGGGCGGCAAGGTTAGGAAAGGGCAAACCATCCGAGCGTTTAGACAATCCCACTCAGCTATCAGGTGAGGACGTACTCCCCGGTTTTGTTCCAAATTTGATGGATATCTGGAATTAGCCGGTTCGTATGTCTCGAATTTGCAGACTATGTCAGCACTGAACAACAAACAAGTCTTTTCAATATCTTGACTGTTCGCTCTAGGCAAATCGTCATCTAGATCACAGTATCCAATTAATCAGTACTGGTTTGTTTTTTCACTGTACTCGACCTTCTGCCCCATGGCTTGAGCACCGAGATACCAATAATGACTACAAGCGAGAGAACCTGCACTAAGGTACCAACTAAAACTCCTCTGGCATCAAATAAGTAGACAGGATTAGCGTACGCCTGCAAACCTTCTTGCGCAGAGATGTCTTCTGCTCCATTTCCCCATGGGAAAAGCCAAAAAGTACCAAATACGACTAGTCCAGTAGTCAAAAACCACTTTGAGATAACCCAGTAGAACTTAGTAAATCCGTAGTTGGTTGTCCAGCAAAGCAGCGTTGCTGTTAACACTGAGCCAATTGCAGCAGGAATAACAATGTAATCATCAAGCAGGTTAATTGCTGAGTTAAGTGCATACAGCGCATCTGCATTTGAGGCTTTTGTATTTCGTAGTGAAAGAAGAAACATACTCAAGACTGTTCCACTCCAAAGAGCTGCAAATCCAACATGGGCAGTCAGCAACCAGTTTTTCTGCTTGATACTTATCTTTGGCATTATATTTCTCCAAAAATTGCTTGTTAAGTCACACCATTCCAACCCTGCTGGGGAAGAAAAGATACAGGGCGAATATTTAAACAATATCCTAATAGTCAATACAAATATAGTCAATATATTAAGTAATTGCTTTGACTATATCTTTGAGAGTTTGAGAGGTCGAAATCCTCAGGTCATATTGTGGACAATTTGCTCTAGCAGCTTTGAAAGCATTTCCCGCTCTGGCTCTGAAATGCCTGTGGTAGCACGCTCAATCGTCTCTGCCCCAATAGATGGAAGAGTATTCATCAATTGCTTACCCTCATCAGTTAGCCAGATGCGAACAACCCGACGATCGTTGGAGTCACGTTCTCGATAGACAAGGTTGCGGCCTTCCATCCGATCAACGACTCCGGTTAGCGTTGCGCCAAGCTGTTTTAGCTTGGCTGCAATTCCAGATGTTGAAAGACCGTCCTCTTCCCACAAACAACACAAAACGAGGTAATGGAATGGTGTTAGCCCATAAGGTTCTAGCCGTTCTAGAAAATCTCGATACATCAATTGGGACACAAGTTTTACCTTGTATCCAATGTTGTAAGGTGCGAGAGCGTGATGCCATTGCCGAAGAAAATTGGCCTTTGAAGACGAATCAGGCATCGCGTCGAAAACTTGCTCTTGAGTCAACTAGTGAACGTATTCACTATACTATGCCAATACTGTTTCTCAATCGTAGTCGTAGTGGTTTGACTGGTCAGTAGCTAGGTGGATTTTACAGCAGGTTAGTCTGCTAATGCTGTATGCAGATGGTTGAGTGATTCCCAAGCATAGAGCCACTCTGCAACCTTTCCACCGCCTGGTGCATCGATTACAACACGCTCAATCACATTTGCCCCTAATCTTTCATAGAACTTACGGGTACGATAGTTGTCCTCAAACACCCATAGATAAATCCCTTCCTCATACCCTTTGCTGATAAGTGAGCTGGTAAGCGCTCTCAGCAACTTTTTCCCGATACCTTTACCACGCTCTTCAGGCAGCACGTGCAGATTGTCGAGAAAGGTCCCTCGGTGGATATCATGACCAGCACAGGCAAAGATAAATCCGACAGGTATGGTCTCAGACAATGCCAGAAATCCCATATCTCCTGATGCTGGTTCTAAAAGGCGTTTTTCCCACAGAGCTAGACGCTCCTCAAATATTGGCCCATCGAGATAGCTATCGCGCAGAATTCCACGATAGCTATCCTGCCAACTTAACGCATGAACTCGGGCGATAGTATCTGAATCTGATGCGGTAATCTCTTGTGTATGAAGCATAGCTTTACCGTCAATAAGACCGGTAGATTTTAACATCATAAATTTAGCAGGAGAACCCATAGCCACAAGCTTTGACTAGCCATTTGGCAAGCAGAATCTAGAACAGTATCTACAGTCTCATTTACCTCAAACGTGAAGCTCCGCAATCTTAGATAGTGTCATTGGACCTACTATTCCATCAGGTTGTCCCAGCATATTTTCAGTACCAGAATACGACTACGAACACGGTCGCCATCTGCTGTTTGGCAGCCTGAGCTTTGTGCAGATCACCATCAAGCAGCTGCATAAAGTCAACTACGCTGAACCGAACGACTGGAGCCGTCCGCTACCCACCGGGCAGCCCAACGAAGTCATGGCGATTTTGACCAGGAAGGTTAGAGTCGGCTAGGGTAGTGCGATCGCATCTTTTTCCCTCGGTGCGATCGCTCCTTGCACAACAACCGACGGAACTACGATTTCACCCCACAGCCAGATCTCAAGCCAAGAAATTTACCTTAGAAATAGGGAATTACTCACCTTCTTTCTATTAGTCTTTTAATTTCCAATGGCTGCTCTGCCAAACTTTGAAATCAAAACCGTTTTTGACCGCCTGCGTACCTTTATGCAGAACTATCCCAAGGCAGCCATGTTTCAGCTAGCCGACGAGGGCTATTGTTCAGCCTTTGAACAGCTGGTTTCCTGTATCATCTCCATTCGTACCTATGACGAGACTAGCCTGCCTGTCTCGCGACGGCTGTTTGCTCGGGCGAATACCCCGCAGGCCATGAGTGAGCTAAGCGTAGAAGAGATCGAAACTCTGATCAAAGAGAGTACCTTTTCCGATCGTAAAGCGATCCAAATTAGCGAACTCGCTACCGAAATAGTCAAAGTTCACCATGGTGAACTTCCCTGCGACCTGGACGTGATGAGCGGCTTTAGAGGAGTTGGCCCTAAATGTGCGCATCTGGCCCTGGGTATTGCCTGCCAGCAGCCGTATGTCAGCGTCGATATACATGTGCATCGCGTCATTAACCGCTGGGGACTGGTCGCCACTAAAACACCCGAGAAAACAGCTCAGGCGCTGATGGATAATACGCTGCCACAGACGTACTGGATTGAGACCAATCAGCTGTTGATGCCGTTTGGAAAACATATCTGCAAACAGCGACCCCAGTGCGATCGCTGCCCGATTGCCGACCAGTGCGCCAAGGTTGGCGTATAGCTAGCTGTTGAGTAATAGACGGTTTCACCTAATTCAAAAGAGCGGTCCGCGTAGCAGCAGCGTTTTGCTTTAAAAGTTCGGTTGAGATCGCACACCTCACTCCTATGAGCGACCCCCGATCCTTAGCGACGGCTATACAATAAAAGCGTTCGTCAGCTGAATTTGAGGCCATGGCAGAGCAAACCCGTCAATCGTGGGACTTCGGTCGCTTTTTCGATACCCTCAACTACTTTGACGCCATCCCTATCGTTAGCGCACTGCAAAATATGTTCTTTGGGTCACCGCCACCGCCGCCGCCGTCGCTTCAGGCCAATGTTGTCTTCGACTTTCGGCAGCCTACAGAACAAATGCGTGACCTATGGGGAGCCCTCGATGATGTGGTCATGGGCGGTGTTAGCCAAAGTGGCACCCAGATTCAGCCTGAAGGGTTAGCCTTTACCGGCTATGTATCTACGGCCAACTCGGGTGGCTTTGCCTCAGTTCGTACTCGCAACTTTGAGCCCCCCCTAGACCTGAGTACTTACAGCGGCATTGAGTTACGCGTAAAGGGCGACGGACAGCGCTATAAGTTCTTTTTACGTGATGGCGCAGGCTGGGATACGGTGGCCTATGCCTATTCGTTTGATACCGCTAATGGGGAGTGGGTAACCGTGAGGATTCCGTTTGCTGAGATGAAAGCGGTACAGCGGGCGCGGGTAGTGGAGCGCAGCCCCATTGATGCCGGTCGTATCTACTCGCTACAGATAATGCTGAGCAAATTTGAATACGACCGCCAGCTCAACCCGCACTTTACCGCAGGACCGTTTCAGCTATTACTGGAATCAGTCAAGGTGTATTAAACCCGTCTATTCGGCTGCGATCTCACCACAAGCAAGACGGGCACCGCCGCCTAGCGGTGCTGGCTCATCTAGAGTCTTTTTTCTTAGAAGCTATGATGTTTTTTCTCTAGGAGATTTTTGAGTATAGAAAATACCTGTAATGAGTAATAGCGCACCAAAGCTACCAGCCCAGCCTAATTCTTCCTTAAAGAGAAAAATACCCAGCAGGGATGCCGTCAGGGGTTCCAACAGCACGGCAATACTGGCAATGGTGGCAGGGGTATGGCGAATACCGAGCATGTAGATACCGTAGCCGATACCGCTGGTAACAACCCCGAGGTATAGCAAAAATGGCAGGGCCTGAAGCCAGATATCCAGCGCTGGCTGTAGTAACAAAGTGGGCGCGAGTGCCAGAGCAGCAACGGTGAAGCTGTAGGTTGCGATCGCAATAGCATCCATGCGACCCATCAGCGATTTGGCAAAAATAGCATAGCCCGCATAGGAGAACGCCGCCCCAAACGCCAGGGCAACTCCCACAAAGAACTGAACCCCATTGAGGGACATTACCTCCGGTTGAGCAATTAGTAAGACGGTGCCAGTAATGCCCAGTGCTAGAGCAATACACAGATGGCGAGTAAGTTTCTCGCCGATAAAGGCAACGGCCAGCACAGCAATAATCAGCGGTGATGAACAAATGGCGACCAGTGCCGTCATAGCCACACCAATGTAGGGAACAGCCGCAAAGTAAAACACCTGATACCCCGCCATACACAGCCCCATGGCTAACAGCGATAAACGCTGGGGCCTAGTTAACCGGTTTTTGATGGGGGTCTGACGCCGCTGACGCATTAGGCCGTGCCATAGCCAAAAGACCGGCAGGGCAAAGACAATCCGCCATAGACCCACCGTCAGCGGGGAGAGCGTAACCTGCTGGGCGATTAGCGCTGAGATGGTGCCGGTGGTGCCCCAGGTAATGGCTGCTAAACAGATTAAGAGTAGCCCCACCCTACTTGTAGCTCCGCTGAGTTAACTCAACATTGTTAAAGACCAGCTCTTCTCTATGCAGTTCAGGGGATTGTTCATCACCGCGATAGGACCAGGCGGCGACGTAGGCATAGTCTTTGTCATTGCGTCGGGCTTCGCCGTCGTTGGTTTGATACTCTTCACGAAAATGACAGCCGCAGGACTCGTCTCGATTGAGGGCATCGCGGGCCATCAGTTCTCCTAGTTCTAAAAAGTCGGCCAGCCGTCCGGCATATTCTAAGGACTGGTTGAGAGTATTGGCATCGCCGGGCACCCGCAGATTTTGCCAGAATTCTCGACGCAGCGACTGGATTTGACCAATGACGGTTTCAAGACTGTTGCGATCGCGACTCATACCCACATGGTCCCACACCAGCTGGCCCAGCTCCCGGTGAAACTGCATGATGGTTTTATCTCCTTGAATGCTTAACAGCTTTTGAGTTTTACTCCGTACTGAGGCTTCAGCTTCGGCAAAGGCGTCATCCTGGGTGTCTACTGAGGGTAGCGGATTGCGCGCTAAATAATCTCCCAGGGTGTATGGAATCACAAAGTAGCCATCGGCTAATCCCTGCATCAGGGCACTGGCCCCCAGGCGATTGGCCCCATGGTCCGAAAAGTTGGCTTCACCTAAAACAAACAGTCCCGGCACCGTACTCATCAGGTGATAGTCCACCCACAGACCGCCCATGGTGTAATGTACCGCCGGGTAAATCCGCATGGGTGCTTCATAGGGATTTTCACCGGTAATCCGCTGATACATTTGAAAGAGATTGTCGTAGCGAGATGCGATCGCATCTCGCCCGTCTCGCTCAATTGCGTCTCGAAAGTCTAAATACACCGCCAAACCCGTCGCCCCAACGCCTCGGCCTGCATCGATCATCTGCTTGGCATTGCGTGCCGCCACATCTCGCGGTACCAGATTACCAAAGCTGGGGTAGCGCTTTTCTAGATAATAGTCTCTCTCATCTTCAGGAATCTGATGGGGCGAACGATTGTCTCCTGGGGTTCGCGGCACCCAAACACGACCGTCATTGCGCAAACTCTCACTCATCAGAGTCAGCTTTGACTGATAGTCTCCTGAAACAGGTATACAGGTAGGATGAATCTGGGTGTAGCAGGGGTTAGCAAAAAGGGCTCCTCGCTTGTAACACCGCCATGCCGCTGTCACATTGGAGTTGCGCCCATTGGTAGACAGATAAAACACATTGCCGTAGCCGCCGGTACACAGCAGCACCGCATCGGCCTGGTGACGCTCCAGCTCTCCCGTAAGCAAATTGCGAGTGATAATACCTCGGGCATGGCCGTCAACTACCACCAGGTCAAGCATTTCTCGGCGAGTAAACAGCTCAATTTGGTCAGCCATTTTCATCATGGCGCTATAGGCCCCCAGCAGCAGCTGCTGTCCAGTCTGGCCCCGAGCATAAAAGGTACGCGACACCTGAGCCCCTCCAAAGGAGCGATTGGCTAGCAGCCCGCCATATTCTCTGGCAAAGGGCACTCCCTGGGCCACACAGTGGTCAATAATGTGGTTACTAATCTGCGCTAGACGATACACATTGGCCTCGCGGGAGCGATAGTCTCCTCCTTTGATGGTGTCGTAAAACAATCGCCAGACGCTGTCTCCGTCGTTGGGATAGTTTTTGGTGGCGTTAATCCCTCCCTGGGCCGCAATACTGTGGGCCCGCCGAGGCGAATCTTGAATGCAAAAGCTCTTGACACCATAGCCTAGTTCAGCAAGAGTGGCCGCGGCTGAGGCTCCGGCCAGTCCTGTGCCTACAACAATGACAGTGTGCTTGCGTTTGTTGTTAGGGTTGACTAGCTTACAGTGATCCTTAAAGTTGTTCCATTTATCTTTTAAGGCACCGTGGGGAATACGAGAGTCTAAGGACATGGGCAGATAACGTGAAAATCTTGTTTAGGAAAGTTAAAGGGTGCGGTCTTTTAGACGTTCTCTCTGTAGATACCCTTGAGGGGAAATATTTTCTGAAGCCCCAAGTTTGGGGGCTTAGACGATCTTTGCTTCATCGTCAATATCTTTAACACCCCGCTAAGCCACCAGTCCAAAATAAATACATAGAGGCAGTACAACAAATCCCAGCGCTATCCCCAGAGCCAAGACAGTACCAGCTGTATACGCAACAGGGCGTATTGTTTTATTTAAGGCTCCTAGGGACTGAAATGCGCTCCAGATGCCATGGCGCAGATGACTGGCTAGCATCACCATCACGGCAGTGTAGCTAATGGTATAGAGAGGCCGCTGAAAAGTCTCGATCACCAGGCGCGCTAAATCTCTAACGTCTGAGTCAGGAACGGTATAGCGTACACCGAATTTAAATGTGAGCAGATGCCACACCAAGAAACTGCCTAGAACTAAGCCTGTTGCGATCATGGTGCGAGAGCTTAAGGTCTGATAGCTTGGGGCTCCGGCTGATGTGTAAACCTTATAGCCTTGGGGTCGCGCCTGCCGTCGTCCTAAAAATATTTGTACACCTATCAGCATATGGGTCACCACAAAGGTGAGCAAAATCAGCTCTACGGTCCATGTTAGGGGCCCCAACCGTTCTAGATAGTGACCGTATTGGTTGTACCCGTCGGGGCTGACAAGCAGCAGCAGATTGCCAATCATATGGATAACGACAAAGGTCACCAGGGCTAATCCGCTGATACCGGTAATTAGCTTTTTGCCAATGGAGGACCGATAAAGCGTGAGTAACCGGTTGGACCCAGATGAGGGCATGGAAGTCATGATTGTAGGCACGTTGGATAAATTGCGATCGCTGATTTTGGGGAGGGATCCGCAGCTGTCACTATTTGACAGTCTCTCACCGCTAAAAATCTATCCCAGGGATCAGCAATGCCGATATTATTGTGCCTGTTGGATTCCTGGCTGTTGGAGAATCTCATGAAAACTATAGAAGCCGTGGGCAAATGTCTAAAACATTATTGCTAAGCCGGATGGTTCTTCCCACAGCTGTTTACTATAGGGAGTCTGTAATGTACTGATTGAGCAGCGGTTGACCATGGACTACACCCTAGTTTCAGAGCTGGCAGGAACAGCGGTGGGGACAGCAGCATTGGTGGGTGGGTTGCTGGTCAGCCTCCAGAGCAAGCAGCGATCGCAGCAGTCTGCTGAGCTGACAAAGCTGACATCCGCTAAAACCACACTGACGCAACAGGTAGACCAGGCTAAATCCCAAACCAAGACCCTAACAGAAGCAATGACCCTGGCGAAAGATGCGGTCATGGGTCTAGAACAGCAGGTCAGCGAGCTAACGGCAGAGCGCGATCGCATCGCCAAAACATCCAGCGCCGCTCAAACCAAAGCCCGTCAGCTAGAAGAGCAGATAGCCGCACTTAGAACAGAAAAACAAACGCTGGAGCAGACTTTAACCCAAGCACAGGAGCTAACCAGCCAGCTAGAAGGTCAAACGACCGTGATTAGAACAGAAAAGCAAACGCTAGAGCAGACCCTAACTAAAGAACGGGAACTGACTGACCAGCAGCGAGATCGCATCACCAAGCTTCAGACATCTCTAACCGCCACCCAGCAGAATACAACCCGCCTGGAACAGACAGAAGCAGAGCTGCGGCAACGCCAAACCCAGCTTGAGCAGCTGCAGACCCAAAATACGACGCTTCAGAACCAGCTAGAGACCGAAAAAAGCGAGCTGGCCCAAGCAGAACAGGTAAATCAGCAGCTAGAGCAGTCCCTAGCCGAGGCTCAACAGAACGGAGCTAACACCGTTAATCAGCTTCGGCAGCAGCTGGACCAGCTACAAACAAAAACCCAGGCAGACGCCGCCCGGCTACAGACCACCGTTACTAAACTCACTGAGCAATTAGAGCAAGCAGACACCCAAAACCGTACGCTGACTCAAACGATTGCCGATTTAGAGCAATCCCAACAGCAGCTAGAACAGGCTCAGCAGAACGAGATCCAGGCGGCAGACACCATCAGCCAGCTGCAGCAGCAGCTAGCGCAGCTACAGACATCGGCCCAGGCAGAAACCACCCAGCTACAGGCAACTGTGACCCAGCTGACCGAGCAGTTAGAGCAAGCAGATAACGACGCTACAGCCCAAGCCGCAGATAGCAAGACCACCATTGACCAACTCACCACGCAGCTGAAGCAGCAGACCGATCTTCAGAGCCAGCTAGAAACCAAAAATCATGAGCTCACTCAAGTAGTTGAGCGTTTAGAGCAGTCCCTAACCGAAGCTCAGCAAAACGATGCCCGGACTGCAGATACTGTCAACCAGCTCCGACAGCAGTTAGAGCAGCTACAAACATCGGCCCAATCAGAAGCAACGCAGCTACAAACGACCATTGCCACCCTGGCTGAACAGCTCAACCAAACAGAAGCCTCCTCCGAAACCCAGGCCGCTGCCACCCAGACAACCATTGCTCAACTCACCACGCAGTTAGAGCAGCAGACCGTTCTCCAGAGCCAGCTCAGTGAGCTAGAAACCAAAAATCACACGCTGACTCAAACGGTTGCTAGTTTAGAACAAACCAAGCGCCAGCTAGAGCAGTCCCTAAGCAAAGCTCAACAGGACGATACCCAAAAAGAGGCTGAAACTACAGACGCCATTAATCAGCTCCAACAGCAGCTAGAGCAGCTACAAACATCGGCTCAAACAGATGCCGCCCAGCTACAGACAACCATTGCCCAACTGACAGAGCAGCTCAGCCAAACAGAAGCCGACTCTAAGACTGAAGCCGCCCAAGCCCAAACAACTATTGCTGAGCTGACCCAGCAGCTACAGCAGCAGCAAGACCTCCTAAAACAGCAAACTGCAGAGCAGCAGCAGGCAAACACCCAAAGCCAGACTCGCGAGCAAAACATTCAAACCCAGCTGGCTCAGACTCAGGCCCAGGTTGCCGTATTAGAGGCAGAACTAGCTCAGGCTCAGCAGTCTTTAGTAGAAGCTCAGGTATCTTTCGAACGAGAACAGGCTCTACGTAATCAAATTGAGGAGCTGTCCCAGACCCAGCAGCAGCTAACCCAGCAAACACCGCTCCTAAACCAAAAAATTGAGGAGTTGGAAACCCTTAATGCTGGTCTAATTCAGCAGCTGGAGACCGCCCAGGCCAGTCAGTCTGCTCAAGCTCAGCAGCTTACGGCAGCCCTAAAAGAACAAACGGCCTTAAAAGAAGCACTAAATATTAGTCAGACAGTGATTGCCTCGCTACAGCCGCCCGCTGGACAGGCACCAGCTCAAGAGAGAGCTCCCGCTGTACGGTCTGAAGAACAGCCATCTACATCGCCTCAGCCTACGCCTGCAGTTACGGAGAATACCGCTCCCGCCCCCTCTGAACCATCCACAGACGATACCCAAGGGATTACTGACAAAAGCTTTGTGATCACCGGTAATTTACAAAATCTTAGCTACGAGCAGGTCGTCCAGCTGATTACCCGCGCAGGCGGACGAATTAACAAAATGCCCAGTGGTAAAACCGACTATATTGTGGTCGGTAAAAATCCTGGCAGTAAGCTAAAAAAAGCTGAGAAGTATAATACTCCTCAGCTTAATGAAGCACAGCTCATGGCGTTGCTAGAGCCAGCTAGTCCTGAATAGTGACAGATAGAATCTTATCGCCGCCTCGAATGGCATTGACAACATCCATATCTGTGGTTTGACCAAAGACGGTATGAACACCGTCAAGATGAGGCTGAGGCGCATGGCAGATAAAGAACTGACTACCGCCCGTATCACGACCGGCATGGGCCATAGATAGAGTACCGGCCTCGTGCTTGTTGGGGTTGATTTCACATTTAATTTTGTACCCAGGTCCGCCGGTACCGGTACCGCTAGGGCAGCCTCCCTGGATCATAAAGTTGGGAATGACCCGGTGAAAATTAAGACCGTCGTAAAATCCGTCCTTGGAAAGTTTGACAAAGTTAGCAACCGTATTGGGAGCATCATTATCAAAAAAGTCGATATTGATGGTTCCCTTTTCGGTTTCCATGATTGCTTTAGTCATGCAGACATCCTCGTTTAGCAGTTCAAAGCGATCGCTGATCAGGGAAATGGGCCGATTAGTAGCTGCGGTTGACAGCCTTTCACTGACAACGCCGTCCCAAGGATCAGCAATGCCCGGGTTAACCCTTGCCTATGATGGCAGCAAGGGTAGTTCGGCTCAAGCGATGCCCCTAAGAACGGGGCTTTTTCTTGGTGGTTTTTGCCTTTTTAACAGCGGGTTTCTTGGCCCCCTTAAAGCGGCTGAGGGCAGCACTGGCCACCGCTACAATCCGACTATCACTGTCTCTAAGAGCCTGCCGGAGAAAGGGAATTGATTTGATAGAGCCAGAGTCTTGCAAGGCGGTAACGGCGGCTAAACGAACGTCTGGATCGCTATCTTTGATCAGCCTGCCAAGCTGAGGGATGGCGCGAACCGCCTCTTTACGATTGATCGCGGCGACTTTGCCAAGTTCGCTAACGGTGGCAAGTTCGGTATCACGGCTGTTGGCAGTCCGTCGCGGTGGCGTAGCCGTGGGCTTGGGAGTAGGCTCGGGTTCGGCAACAGCGGCAGGACCGGCTGCTGGCACATCGGAGGATTGGCCGGTCTCTATCCAGGGGTCTGGAATAGCGGCGGCAAAAGGCTGGTCTGTGCCAGGTTGAGGAATATTGAGCTGGGTGGCAAATTCGTCTTTTTCTGCAGCATCAGCGGCAGGGCTACCGACTACGGGTTCAAGAGTGACGTCTACAGCACCGGATTCCTCGCCGCTGATACCTAGCAGGGCGGCGATGCGAGCTTCGTATTCGGCTTCCAGCTCGGTGAGCTGCTGCTCATGGGCGTCTTGATAGCGTTCAATGGTGCTGGCTAGCTGCTGCTCATAGTCGCCTTCTGCTTTGGCCAGGGCCGCGTTCAGGTCTTGAGCATGGTCTTCTTGCAGATGGTTTAGACGAGTGAGCGATTGCTGCAGGGCATTGTCCTGACGGCGAATGATGCGCTGCATCAGGAAAGCGGTAATACCAGAGCCAATGCCTAGTCCAACCAGTACGCCGATGCCTGCTTGTGTTGCCATAGCAGTATTTCCTTAGTGAAGTCACATCCAAGAGTCAGGTGGATTATCCCCCATGATGGCAGAATTTGATATCCGAAATCGCCGCTGAGCAGTATTACACCTCGTTACACTATGACGACAGAATTATGTAATATGTTCTACTTCAAATAATTTGCATTACCGTGTAGGTATCACTGATTTGATGAGGGAGACTTGTATCTTTGACTGAGGCACTTAGGTTAGACACATCAGGGACTGCAAATGTAGATGTAGACGTATCAGACACTGCGATCGCGCCCGAAGTAGACGAACAGGCGCTTGCCTTAGCGATGGCTATTGCTAACGCTGCCGACGATCGCAAAGCCGAAGATATTGCCATTCTTCAGGTGGGTGATGCCTCTTATCTTGCCGATTATTTTGTAATTGCGACCGGATTTACTAACGTTCAAGTTCGCGCCATTGCCCGCTCCATTGAGTCCACCCTGGAAGCCGACCATGGCCGTTCTCCGCTACGCACCGAGGGCGCTGACGAAGGTAAGTGGGTGATCTATGACTACGGCGAAGTGATTGTTCACATTTTTCAACCCCGAGAGCGGGACTATTACGATCTTGAAGCCTTTTGGGGCCACGTAAAGCGGCTCGAATTTATCCCCACACCTCCTCCGGGCATCGGCCAATAGTCTACAGGAAATGTATCTTATGATAGAGATATCAATCTGTAATCATTGGCTATGAAACGCTCTGCACCGCGCTGTCCTGTTCCTGCCGAGCAGCTGCCTATTCGAGAATACGAGGAGATGCGAGAGTCTTGGTTTTATAGCTGGGGGGCTCGTAATCTACGTGGATATACCCTACCTGTGGTATCCGTTTGGTGTGTGAGCTGGCTAGTGGCAGCTCCGATTGCAGCGGCCAGTTTTGCCCCGTCTCAGTTCCTGAATAAGTTTCTAGTCAGCGCTGCTTTGGGAGCCCTGGTTATTCCTATTCTGACCCTGCTGCAGCTGTACGTAGGTTGGTCCCATGTGGGCAATCGCTTACAAATTAGAGACCTACCCTACGAGGAATCAGGCTGGTACGACGGCCAAATTTGGACCAAGCCAGACGATGTTTTTAATCGCGATCGCTTAATTGTGGACTACCAGGTCAGACCCATTTTGGTGCGCCTACGAAAGACTTTTGGCATCATGTTTGGCTGCTTAACGGTGGGCATCCTCGGGCTGACCTTGTTTTAGCACCTGTTCGCCTGCTCTCTCTATAGAATACAGAAGGGGTATCGCCCCAACTAGCATGGCTAGAGCAGAGACTGCAGACATCAGGATTGCCAAAGCTGGCTAACGATATGTCATCAGCTGTCCGGATTTTTACCTGAATTTTTAACCTGGGTACAGTACTAGTATTTCAGGCGCGGCCGCTCCGTCTTGTACGTTCATCCGACCAACTGATTTGCAGAGTAGTCTGCAGCCGTCGCTATCTAACCGTCTCTCACTGCTGCTGCGATCGCAGCAGCAATACCCACAACGCCAGCGCTACCGATCGGGTTCTGTTTTTAGCTGTATCAATCAAAATTTATGCCTAGGCCAAGCCGTATTTCCACTGCCCCATTGGCGGTTCAGTTACTTAGAGAAGGAATTGTTGAATCTGTTCATCAGGTCCACGCAGTGGTGGCCGATAGTCGAGGACGGGTGCTATCAGCAGCAGGCGATGCCGAACATGCCAGTTTTATCCGCTCTGCCCTGAAGCCATTTCAAGCCATGGCCATGGCCTCGACCGGAGCCTTGGACGTCTTTAACCTAACCGATAAAGATCTCGCCATTATTTGCGGTTCTCATCAGGGACTAACGGCCCAAGCAAGACAGGTCTTTGGCATATTGTGGCGTGCAGATTTGGAACCCACCTGTCTACAGTGTCCTATCCCCAAAGGTAAAAAGAGCCCCTTAGAACACAACTGCTCGGGCAAACACGCGGGCATGCTGGCGGTGTGTAAGCAGCAGGGTTGGGAGCTAAGCAGCTATCTACAGCGCAATCACCCCTTGCAAAAGCTGATTCTTAAGCGCTTTGCCGGGCTGCTGGAAATGCCCTCCGATGAGTTCATCGGTGCCCATGACGACTGTGGTGCTCCCACCTATTTTATGCAGCTTCGTCAGATGGCGACACTGTACGCCAAGCTGGCCTCGGGTGAAAATCTAGAAATGGAGCGCGTCGTTCGGGCCATGACCCATCACCCCGAGATGGTCTCAGGGCCAGGGGGCTTTGACACCGAGCTGATGCGGCTGACCAACGGCGAAATTCTTAGCAAGTCAGGCGCGGAAGGTATTCAGTGTGTCAGCCGCGTAGGGGAAGGTCTGGGGATTGCCCTCAAGGTTGCAGACGGGTCCAAGCGAGCTAAGTACGCAGCAGCGCTGCACGCCCTGCGACAGCTTGGATGGATCACCCCCGATGTTGCCGATACCCTGGCTGAAACATACCTGAATCTGAGCGACTACAAGCGTTTGGATATGGTAGGCGAAATTGCTCTGTCTTAGATAAATGCCTGCAGGGCTTTGCACTCGCTGGAGAATCAGAAACTTCGCAAAAAAAGGTATTGCAGTTTACACCCCCCCTAGTTATAGTAGTAAAGCGCTAACGCGGGGTAGAGCAGTCTGGTAGCTCGTCGGGCTCATAACCCGAAGGTCGTTGGTTCAAATCCGGCCCCCGCCACCAGTTAAGAAAAGGGATTGATGCATGACATCAATCCCTTTTTTGATTTCTTTATTGATTGCTTCTTTAAACTAGAAAAAAGCAACGGGTTATTGTGCGATCACACCCAAAGAGAAGACCAAACCACGCCAGCTGAAAGTGTTAACTTAAGTAAAGTGGTTGCTGGGTTATTTGTTGCTATGTCTCTATTGTCTATTCGCCGTTGGCTGTTCTCTGTTCTGTTGGCAGGGGTTCTGATTTTGGCACCGGCCGCACCGGCCCATGCCCTTGGGGGTGAGCAAATCCCGTTGGGAGATCCGGCACCGGATTTCACCCTGCCGACCAACATTGGCGATGGCGATATCGCCCTGTCGGACTATTTGGGTCAGTGGGTAGTTCTATATTTTTATCCCAAGGACTTTACACCGGGCTGTACCTTAGAAGCCCAGCGCTTTCAACGGGACCTACCGGAATATATTGAGCGCAATACTCAGGTAATTGGCGTCAGCGCCGACGATGTAGACAGCCATGCTGAATTTTGTGATTCCGAGGGCCTGAGATTTCCGCTATTGGCAGATGCTGACGGTGCGGTCAGTCGCGCCTACGGCTCCTGGATGCGACCCATGTCGATGCGTCATACCTATTTGATTGGCCCAGAGGGGACGATGCGCGAGCGGTTTCTTGGGGTGCGTCCTGCCATCCATAGCCAGGAAGTCCTAGCTCGGTTGGATGAATTGCAACAGGCGTAGACGGTTTGGTGTGAGGACGTCAAATTCAATGTCCCCACCGCCGCCCCTACAAGATGGCCTTGATGTATTCTTGACGCATGGTTGCGATCGCATCAATCGAGATATCTTTTGGGCAAACCGCCTGACATTCACCATGATTAGAGCAGTCACCAAACCCTTCAGCTGACATCTGCTCTGTCATCTTAAGCACCCGCTGCTGACGTTCGGGATGCCCCTGGGGTAGCAGGGCCAGATGAGCCACTTTAGCCGCAGTAAATAGAGACGCTGACGCATTGGGGCAGGCCGCGACACAGGCACCACAGCCAATACAGGTAGCATAGTCAAAGGCTGTCTGGGCCCTATCAGGAGCGATGGCAATGCTGTTGGCTTCGGGGGCAGAGCCGGTTTTTACTGAGACAAATCCCCCGGCTGCCAAAATTCGGTCAAACGCACTACGATCGACAACTAAATCTTTAACAATAGGAAAGGCCCGAGCCCGCCAGGGTTCAACAACAATAGTCTCACCATCTCGAAAATGTCTCATATAGAGCTGGCACGTAGCCGTCCGCTGCTGAGAACCATGGGCCTGACCGTTGATCATCAAATCGCAAGAGCCACAAATCCCTTCCCGACAGTCGTGGTCAAATTCAACGGGAACTTGTCCAGCCGCGCTGAGCTGCTCATTTAATAGATCGAGTACCTCTAAAAAGGACATATCAGCAGATACCCCAGACAGATCGTATTCTTCAAAACGTCCTTGCTGGTCTGGGCTGGCCTGTCGCCAAACGTTAAGCCGTAGCTGCATTGTCTTTTTAGGGCTGTCTACCATTTAATGGTAAGGCGCGCCTGCTGCTGTAGCCACAATCTTACGCCAAGCTTAAGTTTTCAGCAGCTAGTTTGCAGCGCTGCTGCTGGCATAGATCTGCAGCTCATAGAACTCTCTGAGCAACAGTCAAAATCTATAAGAAATAATGACAGCTTCAAATCTTTGAATGCTTGTTGCTTGCAAACAGAGCCTAGAATTTGTCAGATCGTGCCTCTATCTTTAGACATAGATTTTATCTTGTTGTCTCTTCGCGCCCATAACTGCCATAAAAGGTCCGCAATTTTCCAGAAAGATATAAGTCGTTTTGAAACAATTTTTCTTGAAATTTCCCTATTGTTACGGGGGTCATTTATTGCAGCGGCCCTTTAGTTTTATATGTGGGGACATTTTAATAGTGTCGTTGCTGATTTATGGGATGGACCGAACTGTCTATTTTGAGGTGGTTCAAGATTTTTTAGAGTAAATCATCCCCAGAATCGGTAGTACATTAACAATTAGCAAATCTACTCAGCAAAGGTTGTCTTCTTCCTGTGAAAAATCGTCTTGTGTTAGCTGTAGTCACAACAGCTGCGTTTACGCTCTCGAATACGTCCGCATCGTCTGCTCAAACTACGTCCTATGACTTTACGGTAGATATACTATCGGGCCCTTTATTGGGAGAGAGCTATACCGGTCTTACGTCTATCGATCTAACAGAACTCAGCGAGAATAATAACGAAACTATTAAATCTCAGTCAATTAGCTTTATGTTTGGAGGTGTTGAATTTACTGAAGCAGACGATATTCAAGATATTGATGCCAATTCTCCTAGAGCTAACTTTCTCGACGGAGATTTTCTTGGCAATACGTATATCGTGTCGCGCTTTGGTGAAAACCCTACTGAGATCCCACTGATTCAGAATGTCTTAATTGATGGGTTCGCCATCGATAATGATGAGTTTGGCTATGTTATCGGAGCCGATCTTTATCGAGGTCAAGTCAGCTATAGTGTGCCTTTGGAGGCTGCTGTCATTGAGGAAATAGATGGCCCTGTACAACAGGTGCCAGAGCCATCACTGTGGCTAGGATTAGCCACCATTGGATACGCTATTCATCGGCTTAATCAACAGCAGCCTCCCCCGTCATAAAACCAGGTGGACAGGGTGACAACAATGTCGTTGGGAAAAAGACTCGTTAGGTTACTGGCAGTTTTATCACAAACTGCCAGCGGAACACCTGGCTGCATGATGTGTCCAGCGCTGTCGTCAAAGTACTCTGCTGATATCAAACCAGTCATTCTCTTGGGCGGCAATAGCCAGATTACGCTGAGCGGCTACCCGCATGGAGTCTACGGGGTCAACGGCAATCACAGCCTGGAGACGTCGCGAGAAAGCTGAATCTGTTGGGATGTTTTTTGCGATCGCTGATTTTCGGACCAATCTCTGGAGAGACCTTCCACAGAACGTCTGTACGCTTTAATGCAACGTCTCAATACAGATCAATACAGCGACGGGGGAGCCTGGCTGACGTCTAGATCAAAGCAGTGCGGCCCTTCGGGATGCTGCCAGCTGCGATTCTCGGTGTTGGTTAGTCTCTGGGTGCTGCTGTCGGTGGCAAAATCGGCACAAAGCTGATACTGGCTGTCGTCGATTTTGCTGTATTGGTAAAGCTCTTGGGTGATGGGGTCTTCTCTACGGTCGTTGGGATCAAGCGCATCCGGTAAAACATAGTCATCTTGGTCCTGCTTTTTCCAGTAGAGGGTATTTGCGATCGCATTTAAATCTTCTAATCGCTGTCGATCGCTCATGATCAGCCGCTGCTGACCGGGAGTACCCAGCACCCAAAATCCAGCTGTAGCGCCAGCCACCACAGCCAGCGTCGCCAAAACGGTAAATATGCGATCAAACAAAGAATGGGGCATGGTTGAGCGGCAGGGAGAGTCTTCTAATAATTGCTCTAACAGACAAACTAATCAAAACCTTAAACCTGAGCCGGACGCCGCTGTACCCACTGATAGTAATAGGTCAGCACTCCGCCATCAAGGATTAGAATAACCAACACCTTCAATAAGAAACGCGGCGTTAGTTCACCCCGTAAAAAGGATGTCAAAAAGGCCATCAGCGTACCAATACCCACCAGCGCCACGATTAGTAAAGCCAAATATGTGAGCCACTTGCGGACACCCGAATACGTCTTCTCTCGATAGACTGAGAGTTCTTTTAGAATCTTGCGCATTAGCAGCAAATACACCGGATAGGCCACCAGCAGCCGAGCTAAACAGAAGGCAATCTGAAACGATGAGTCACCGTAGGAGCGGCTAAGGGGGTCGGGGATCACATGGTTGATCAAAATAAACCCGATTTCACCTAACGCTTGGGTCCATATCCCCAAAGTGACAAAAGACAGTAAATAAACAAACGCATCTCTTGCGGATTCTCCTTGACCTCCACGGGGAGATGGAATCGGCATCCCAACAAGTTCTTCAAAGACAACAAAATAGGCTCGCTCAATTTCTCGCTGGGGCCAGCCAAAACTACGCAGCAGCGTACTGATAAAATCATCAGCCGCCCCCTGAGCCCGGGCGGCTGCAATAAAATTAACCAGCTCTGAGCGATTTTGAGGTTGAACTAAGGGAGGACCGGACGCACTGTCAGACGAGTCTCGAGGAAAGTCTTGAGCCATGTGAACATATGAGCTTTTGCCTACGCTAGCACTGCTGTCTAAAAACGTTGGGGGAGAGCAGATAATTCTTAATTTCGACTTAATTTCGAGAGCAGCCCTGGAAGAGTCTTGGTAATAGCTCCCCTGAGACAGCCGCAGCGATTGGCTACAGCCGCAGCGACCCCGGCCAAGGGCCTGGGGGATTTTTAGGAAGATCAAAGATGGCCTGCTGCTGGTCATAAATTACCAACCCTCGGGCCTGATAGTTTTTTAGCGCGTTGGGGCCATCAATTGAGTTCGTGTGCACCCAAACTCGCTTTGAGGTCAGCTCCCAAGCGGTTTTGAGCGCTTGGGTCAGCAGATAGCCGCCGTGCCCCTGGCCAATAAACTGGGGCAGTAGACCAAAGTACTCGATTTTAGCACTTTGATCGGACTGCTGAGAGAGTTCGAAATAGCCCGCAGGAATCCCTTTGACATAGCCCACCCAGATCCGAATATGGTCTTGACTCAGGTAGTCTAACCATTGCTGATAGGTCCACCGCAGTCGGTCTATCCAGTACCAGGGACCACCGACGGCCGTATAGAGAAACCGTTGAAATTCTGGGCAAGGAACCGCCGATTCTAGCAAGGTCAGCTCTGTGGGAGCCGCAGGAACAATCTGCTCGACAGACAGCATCTCTAGATAGGTTGTGGTGACCTCTAGTCTGGCCATTGGCTTAATAGGAATCAGTTTTGAGCTTTGAATTATGAGCTGTAACGTTAATTTAGCGCCCATAATCAGGAGGTCAATTTAGACTAGAAACTCTCAGTTGGGTCGGGATTTTGGTCACTAGCTCTAAGACTGACGAAGCGCGGTAAGCTTGCTTTTAAGGGTGTCAGGCTGGGCTAGCAGCTCTGTTTGAGACAGCTCCAACTGCTCTCCAGAGCGCAGCCACTTCAGCTGAACGGTACCGGCTTCAGCTTCGGCATCTCCCAGGATCAAACAGCCAACCGCACCGCTGCGGTCAGCCCGCTTAAACTGTTTTCCAAAGGCACTGCCGCTCAGATCAATCTCAACTGAAAACCCCTGGTGTCTTAGCTTTTGAGCCAAAACAGTGGTAGCAGGTTCTGCCTGGTCACCTCGGGAAACCACATAGAAATCTAGATCCGGAACTGGAATCGTTTGCAGCTGCTGAAGCAGGATTGTCAGACGCTCTAGACCAATGGCAAACCCAATCGCCGGGACCTCTGGACCGCCTAGCTGCTGAACTAGACCATCGTAGCGACCGCCGCCGCAGACGGTGGCTTGAGCCCCAAGATCGGCTGACATAATCTCAAAGGCGGTATGGGTGTAATAGTCTAGCCCCCGCACCAATTGGGGATTGATGTTGAAATCAATATTCAGCTCGCTCAGCTGCTGCTGCACCTGGTCAAAGTGATTTTGAGAGTCTTCACTCAGGTGATCCAGCAGACTGGGGGCCTCTTTAATAATGTCTTGGGTGCGGCTGTCTTTGCTATCTAGGATGCGCAGAGGATTACGGGTCAGCCGATCCTGGGAGTCAGCATCCAGGTCATTTTTGTAGGGGGTGAGGTAGCTGACTAGGGCCTCGCGATAGACCTGACGGTCGGTGCCGCTGCCCACCGAATTGATATCGAGGGTCAAGGATTTAAGCCCTAGGGTTTGGAGGATATCGGTTGCGATCGCAATTACCTCCACATCAGCCCTGGGGTCGCGACTCCCCAAAATTTCCACATCAAGCTGATGAAACTGCCGCTGTCGGCCTTTTTGAGGACGCTCATAGCGAAAGGCAGGCCCCGTATGCCAAAGCCGCTGCACCCCTCCGCTGGCAAACAGCTTATTGCTAATAAACGCCCGCACCAGACCAGCGGTAATCTCAGGTCTTAACGTAATCGAGCGACCGCCACGGTCTTCAAAGGAGTACATCTCCTTACCAACCACATCCGTTGCCTCACCAATGCCGCGAGCAAACAGCTCGGTTTGCTCAAACATCGGCGGACGAATTTCTCGATAGGCGGCCCGGTTAAGAATATCTCGCGCCGTTGCTTCCACATGCTGCCACACGGTTACTTCATCGGGCAGAATGTCACGGGTACCTCGCAGGGCTTGGATATTACTCATCAGCGGACAGTGTTCAAAAAAACAAATGGGCAATGCCCACCCTACCAAATGATGGATCGGCGATGCACAGGTTAGGACGCCAGTTCCTGGCTGTTCACAGTCTGACTGCTAACCTGATTGCCTGGGGGCTGATGGCCGTTTGCGCTCTGGCCGGTTGCGCTCTGGCCGTTTGCGCTCTGGGCGCTAGCACTGGGCAAATTGCAGCAGTTAACATCGTCGATACATACCTTGCCCCACTTTAGTGCCCAGCGGACAAGAGCCACCCGGTTACCAGTGTCAGTTTTATTCAGCACGTTGCTAATGTGGTTATCAACAGTGCGCTTGCTAATATCCAGCTGTGTGGAAATTTCTTGGTTCGTGAGGCCAGCCGCAACTAGCTCAACAATTTGCAATTCCCGCTCAGATAGAGGTGCTTGCTCTTTTTCCTGGGAAGAAGATCGACTGACTACCATGGAGTACCCCTCGCTCACTGCGTATATATGCTTAGTGCCCAATACATCATAACTATTTTTAAGGTGAGACGTACCCTCAAGCTTCTTTACAACTAACGTCTCACTAGCTGACGGGTCCATTTCCAGAGACCGGTAAGCCGACGCCCTAGGTTCAGCAGCTCAGGCGCAACGGTCTCGCTATCGACGGCTGGCGTAAACTGCTCCTGCAGCAGCTCTCGCAGACGGTTGCTGGTGAGGGGACGATTGAGCCGCCCCCGTTGGGCAATTGAGATTGAACCAGTTTCTTCTGAGACGACAATACACAGACAGTTTTCAATCCGCTCGGTAATTCCCATGGCCGCCCGATGACGAGTACCCAGCTGTCGGGACGCAATTCGTTCTGAAATCGGCAAAATCACCCCTGCTGCGATAATGCGAGACGCTCGGATCAAAATCGCACCGTCGTGGAGCAAAGTACTGGTTTGAAAAATAGTCTGGATTAGCTCCTTTGAAAGCTCCGCATTCAGCCTCACTCCCGGTACTGAAAAATCATTTTCATCGATGGGGGGACCAATTTCTAAGATCATCAGCGCCCCCGTCCGTTTTTGCGAAAGCTCACGGACCGCATCGACAAGTTCGTCAATGACGCTATCGGGTCTAGGGACAGGCTTAGTACTGGGTGAGAACAGCTGTCTGATTTCTCCGCGCCCCAGCATTTCTAGAAATCGACGGATTTCTGCCTGCAGCAGAAAGGCCATGGCAACAGCCGCGCCAAAGGATAGATTAGTCAGGACAAAGCCCAGCAGCGATAGCTTCAGCTGATGACTGAGAACCGCTGCTAGCATCAGTACAATCAACCCTCGGATCATCCAAAGGTTACGACGCTCGCCAATCACCACCAGCATGAGGTAGATGAGAACGAGAACAAGGGCGATGTCAATGATATGGACAAACAGACCTAACAAGTGTCAGCCCCAACCTGGGTTTGCAATACAAGGTTCGATACACAGTATTTGATAGCAAACGTTTGATAGTAAACGTTCTGGTACATTAGGACGCTCAACGCGGTCTCTAACTGCAATTACGAGGCGCTGTCACCAATCTCAGGATGCCCCCAGTATTAAGAGCCACAAGCGCAGGGGGTGCCAATCGATCCGATATAGCTGGGCACTACCAACACGGCTAATCTAGAGACTACCCGAGTAATGCGTGTATCTTAGTTTTTATTCTAAACATTGGCAGATGTCACGCTGGGAAAGCTCGCTCTCTACGAGAGGCTTTGGCCCCATATCTTAAGATAGCTGGGGAGCCGGTCGTAGCGCATTAGGTCCGCTTCGGTTTCTCGTTCCACAATTAGAGCGGCCTGGCCAGCGTTAACTAACACGGCTGCCGGACGCGGAACTCGGTTGTAGTTCGAGGCCATGCTGTAGTTGTATGCTCCCGTCGCAGGGACAGCTACAAGATCGCCGGACTCTAACAGCGGTAGTTGGGCATCGTGAATAATTACATCGCCTGATTCACAGTGTTTACCGGCTAAGGTAACCGTCTCACTAAGGGGAGCCGACATTTTGCCAGCAGCCAAAACCCGATAGACCGACTGATAGGTAATGGGGCGGGGGTTATCGGACATACCGCCATCTACTGACATATAGGTGCGAATACCAGGAACGGTCTTTTGGCTACCCACCGTGTAAACCGTGACACAGGCACTGCCAATTAGAGAGCGGCCTGGCTCACAGATTAATCTGGGGAGAGGAACATTGGCCGTCTGGCAAGCTTGGACCATATTGTGACAAACAACCTGAGCCCAGCCATCAATACTCGGTGGGTCGTCAGTTTCGGTGTAGCGAATTCCCAGACCGCCGCCCACATCCAGCTCGGAAATAGGAAGACCATAGCGCTTAGCCGTTTCCATCCAGCCAACAAGAACTGCAGAGAGATCCTGATGGGGCTGTAGCTCAAAAATTTGAGAGCCGATATGGGCATGGAGACCGATGCAGTTTAGCCCAGGTTGCTGAGCGATATAGGCAAAAACCGCCTCTAGCTGGTCAGGGTCAAAGCCAAATTTGCTATCGATATGGCCGGTACGAATATACTCATGGGTGTGGCATTCAATACCGGGAGTCAGCCGTAACAAAATAGTCGCCGGCATATCCGCCCCCGCTAGAAGACTCAGAGTTCTCAGCTCGTGCCAGTTATCGACAACAATGCGACAGCCGGCGTCCAGCCCCCGCTGCAGCTCTTGGTGTGACTTATTGTTGCCATGGAAGTATAGGTTGCTGGGCTCGACTCCCGCGCTGAGGGCCGTGAGCAGTTCTCCTCCAGAAACAACATCTATGGCTAGCCCTTCTTGGGCTGCGATCGCACAGACGGCCAAACAGTTCCACGCCTTAGAGGCGTACATGACCAGCGAGTTCCCAGGATAGTAGCGCTCAAATGCCTGACGATACTGACGACAAGCAGTACGCAGGGTCAGTTCATCTAAGATATAGAGCGGTGAGCCAAATTCGTGCACCAAATCAAGGACATCGCAGCCTCCCACCACCAAATGATCCTGTGAGTTGACCTCAGCAGTGAGGGGTAAAATCCGCTGATTGGGAGAATCAGACCCGCCTGTTTCCAGGTACTGAAGACTAGAGGGCGCTGTTTGAATTGCAGAAGGACGTGTGGAAACCATAGACTCAGTCGTCAAATTGCAGATAGGACATTCCCCAAGGGACTTAGCACCCTGGTAGCTGGAGGTATGTCGCAAGCTTCAGTGTACAGTCCGTACCGGTTTCCAGATGTCTAGGTTTCCAGATGTCTAGTAAAAATCACTGTGCCCTATGCCCCTCTCTCTCTCCTGCCAACTGTTAACCGAGGAGCTGCTGCCAGCCGTGCTGCAGCTCGATCAGGTCTGCCTAGGCGGACTGTGGACGGCAGACGGCTATCGACGGGAGATCGATAGCCCCAACAGTGACCTATTAGTACTGGCAGCCGAGCAGCGGATAATTGGTCTGGGCTGCTTGTGGGCCATTGTAGAAGAAGCTCACATCACAACTCTAGCCATTCACCCTGACTATCATCGTCAGCGACTAGGTCAATTGCTGCTCACCCAGCTGCTCCAGTCGGCCCGTCAGCGAGCGCTTACTCGGGCCACGCTAGAGGTGCGTGCCTCTAATCAGCGGGCCCTGAATTTGTATCAAAAATTCGGATTTAAGACAGCCGGACGGCGTAAGCGCTACTATCAAAACGATGAAGATGCCCTGATCTTGTGGTGCAGCCAGCTGCAGACATCCGCATATACCGAGGGGTTAGCGCAGCTAGAGCGCGAATGTATAAACACCCTGAATCAGTATCAATACCGATGGCTACCCTATGTAACATTTGGTCATTGATACGTAGCAAATATTCATACTTTAGATAGATGTAGCCAAGGGCATGGCCAGACAGACAGGATATGCCCCCAAAATATTCAAAACCTAGAGGATGTGTGGCTTAAATCCAGGTTAAGAGCATCAGCTGTCGTAGGTGCATGCAGTAGCCAGGACTTTTCCAGGTTTATCAAAACTAACTTCAAGATGTACTACCCCTATTCTGTTGCCATCAGTCTTTTTTAATCGCTAGATCCTTTACAAGTAGTGAATACCGGCACAGTTTCACTAAAAATGGCTGTGCTAGAATCAGTGCAACTCCGCACAAGCCAGGTGATGAAAAGCCGCCATGTTTGAACGCTTTACAGAAAAAGCCATTAAGGTAATCATGCTCGCCCAAGAAGAGGCCCGCCGACTGGGTCACAACTTTGTGGGTACTGAGCAAATCCTTCTCGGTCTCATCGGAGAAGGAACCGGCGTAGCCGCCAAAGTTCTGAAGTCCATGGGGGTCAATCTTAAAGATGCTCGGATCGAGGTCGAAAAGATTATCGGTCGCGGTTCCGGGTTCGTTGCCGTAGAAATTCCCTTCACACCGCGTGCTAAGCGTGTACTAGAGCTGTCCCTGGAAGAGGCCCGTCAGCTGGGTCATAACTATATCGGTACGGAGCATTTACTGCTAGGTCTGATCCGTGAAGGTGAAGGCGTAGCTGCTCGTGTCCTAGAAAATCTTGGCGTTGACCTATCGAAGGTCCGTACCCAGGTGATTCGGATGCTGGGCGAAACCGCAGAAGTGTCGACTGGCGGTAGTCAAGGTCGTACCAAAACACCTACCCTGGATGAGTTTGGCTCCAATCTGACCCAGATGGCGTCAGAGGGCAAGCTTGACCCGGTTGTAGGTCGTCAAAAAGAAATCGAACGAGTTATTCAAATTTTAGGTCGCCGGACTAAAAACAATCCGGTTCTAATTGGTGAACCCGGTGTGGGTAAGACCGCCATCGCCGAAGGGTTGGCCCAGCGTATTGCCAATGGTGATGTGCCCGACATTCTTGAAGAAAAGCGGGTAGTCACTCTAGATATTGGTCTGCTGGTAGCTGGTACCAAGTATCGCGGCGAATTTGAAGAACGTCTAAAGAAAATTATGGATGAGATTCGCTCTGCGGCGAATGTCATTCTGGTCATCGACGAAGTTCACACCCTCATTGGTGCAGGTGCAGCTGAAGGGGCCATTGATGCGGCCAATATCCTCAAGCCTGCCCTAGCCCGAGGCGAGCTTCAGTGTATCGGTGCCACCACCCTAGATGAGTATCGTAAGCACATTGAGCGAGATGCGGCCCTAGAGCGCCGTTTCCAGCCAGTGATGGTGGGCGAGCCTAGCGTTGATGAAACCATCGAAATTCTGCATGGTTTACGAGATCGCTACGAGCAGCACCATAAGCTCAAGATTCTTGACGAGTCCTTAGAAGCGGCGGCTAAGCTGGCCGATCGCTATATCTCGGACCGCTATCTGCCCGATAAGGCCATTGACCTAATCGATGAAGCCGGTTCTCGGGTGCGGCTAATCAACTCCCAGCTGCCTCCGGCGGCCAAGGAGCTGGATCGCGAGCTACGCGGCGTCCTTAAAGATAAGGACAATGCCGTACGTTCCCAGGACTTTGATAAGGCGGGTGAACTGCGCGATCGCGAAATGGAAATCAAGGCTGAAATCCGTGCCATTGCCCAGAGCAAGCGCACTGATGAGGCTGGTACCTCCGACTCCCCCGAAGTCACCGAAGAGGATATCGCCCACATCGTGGCGTCCTGGACCGGTGTCCCGGTAAATAAGCTTACCGAAACCGAATCCGACAAGCTGCTGAACATGGAGGACACCCTTCATCAGCGGGTTATTGGTCAAGACGAAGCCGTTAAGGCGATCTCCCGTGCCATTCGTCGGGCTCGCGTCGGACTAAAGAATCCCAATCGCCCCATTGCCAGCTTTGTCTTCTCCGGTCCTACCGGTGTGGGTAAAACTGAGTTAACCAAGACACTGGCGTCCTACTTCTTCGGGTCTGAAGAAGCCATGATTCGCCTGGATATGTCTGAGTTTATGGAGCGCCATACGGTGTCCAAGCTGATTGGTTCACCTCCGGGATATGTGGGCTACAGCGAAGGCGGTCAGCTTACCGAAGCGGTGCGTCGTCGGCCTTATACGGTCGTCCTATTTGACGAGATCGAAAAGGCCCACCCCGATGTCTTCAACATGCTGTTGCAGATTCTAGAAGACGGTCGTCTGACTGATGCCAAGGGACGTACGGTGGACTTTAAGAACACCCTACTGATTTTGACCTCCAACATCGGTTCTAAGGTGATTGAGAAAGGCGGCGGCGGTCTTGGCTTTGAGCTAGAAGAAGACGCAGCCGAGTCTCAGTACAACCGCATTCGCTCTTTGGTGAATGAAGAACTGAAGCAGTACTTCCGACCTGAGTTCTTAAACCGCTTGGATGAAATCATCGTCTTCCGTCAGCTGACCAAGCCTGAGGTTAAAGAAATCTCCGATATTCTGCTCAAGGAGGTCTTTGGTCGGTTAACCGAACAGGGCATCACCCTGGAGGTAACGGAGAAGTTCAAGGACCGTTTGGTGGAAGAAGGCTACAACCCCAGCTACGGTGCTCGACCCTTGCGTCGTGCCATTATGCGACTGCTGGAAGATACTCTGGCTGAGGAGATTCTTTCTAGTCGGCTCAAAGATGGTGACACTGCCGTCGTTGACGTCGATGATAAGGGTAAGGTCGTCATTGTGGCCAAGGAAAAGCGAGAGCTGTTAACCCAGGGCGCTGACTAGGAGCCCAGATCTGGTTTATTTCTCTAAAATGGCTGTCCATCTGCGGCAGCCATTTTTTTGTGGGCACTGCCGATCCTCGGGATGGTTTTATCTAAAAAATGCTGACATTTGGCATTTCTAATAGATTGGTGCATCCCTTAAATCAGCAACGGCTTTTTGTGAACCTGGTCCCTGAGCGCTACCGCCAATATTCTGATTTTGAGATGAGAATATCGTTGCGTTTAGCTGCGCTAATATTAACTTTTGTAAACTGGTCTAATGCTTCCTTGCGTGCCATTAGCTTCAGCTTTGATAATGGATTTACCCATAGGCAGGCATTGTGATTATGTTGCGATCGCTGCTGCCGTGAATTTATTTTTGGTTGCTGCTAATTTCCTTTGTCATTTCCACCAGCCAACGGCTAGCCGTTGGCTGATTACGGTTGAATGATTAGACGAATTAGCAGTGGCCTTGCTATTTGATTAGGAGCATAGATTAGAGTGCTGGGCAAACTTTTTGGTAAGAAGTCTAAAAAGGATGGATACTTCTTGGAGCTTTCCGAAGAAGAATTAGAGGCTATTCCTGAACCAATTGCATCAGCGGTATCTGCGGTCGTTCCCGTAGCTGAATCAAAAGCTGCGAAAGACGCACCAGCCAAATCCCCAGAGCCGTCTGGAGATGCTAAGCCAGCTGCGCAAAACGCGCCAGCAAAGTCAGCTGTACCAACATTAGACAAGTCGGTAAGTAAAGCGGCGGCGGCTATGCCCCAAGTTGCCGCCACACCGCAGGCTACAACCGACCCGCTAGAGCTGATTCGTACGGCCATCGCAGAGTCTTCCAAGAAGTCTCAGGCAAAGGCAGAGTCAACAGAGCCGTTTGACTACACCACACCGGTTGCTAAAGCGGGCCGTCGTCGTCCGGGTCCTAGCATGTCGCCATTTAAGTCAATAGCCAAAGATATGAAGAAAACCTCTTCTGGTTTTTAGTCATCAACAGCTATTAATATCAGCCAAAGAGGGTTGGGCAAGCGGCTCAGCCCTCTTTTTTTACGCCTGTTAGTCCAGGGCTACTGTCGAGCGTAGGCCGCCATCGGTTCTTTGATAAAGCGAATATACAGATGCTTAAAGGTGGATTTCATCACCCGAGGCATACCAAAGTCAATGGGCATAAGTTGTTCAGGCAGCTGCCAACCGTCGATACGTAGCTCAGCAGGTGAGTAAAGGACATACTCGATGTTGTCAGGACATAGCCCCAACCGCTGAGATGCAGCCACTGTCGGAATTTGGGATGGATCGACCTGTAGGACATCCACCATCGCCCGGTCTAACCCATAGACATTAGCAGACGCCCCCAGAACTCCTAGCTGTCGCGGTTCACCGCCGCTAGGGCCGTTGCCCTCGTGACCGATAATGCCATCCAAAATCGTCAGGTCAGGGGCGATCGCCTCAGCTGTTTCTACTAGCATTTGAGCAAACCGAGACCGATCTTTTCCCGCTTCCATATGCCACCAGGCTTTCATTTTGCCTGGGACACAGCCAAACAGATTTTTTACTCCCATCGTCAGGGTGAGCTGCACGTGGGACTTCATCTTAGGAAGATTGATCACCACATCGGCATCCATCGCTTCTTTGGATAGCAGTAGGTGGTCAAATTGGCTGTTTTGAAGACCATAGCGTTTGCCGTGCAGTTCTACGATGGGCAGATCTAGTTTTTGGGCCCACTGCAGTAGACCGTTAGCCTTAGCAACACCGTGAGCGCTGCCAAAGGCGGGGCTGTCACCCAAAAATGGTTTGCCACCCGCTGCTTGCACCAGTTTGGCTACGCAGTAAACCACCTCAGGACGGGTAGTGCATTCCTTTGTTGGGCGAGCACCTGTGAGTAAATTTGGCTTGAGCAGTACGCGCTGTCCAGGTTGGACATAGGCTTCTATGCCCCCCAGTGGAGCTAGCAGAGCGCGAATGTGTGATTCTAATGGTTCAATGTCGTAGTTGGTGGCTCGAATCAGGCTAACAGAAACCATAGAATGCGGTAGCAAGGGTCATCATTTATTGTGGGGCGGGTGATTCTAAATTGCAATTTAGAATCCGCAGAGGCGTTCTGTGGAACGCCTGTACATTGGAGCGTCTGTACATTGGGAAGGCATCATCTTATCGTTAGATGATCTATCGATCATGAACGTGTAATGCTGAGCCTGTGGGCAAAAACGAGCGGTACCTGGATCAATGTGGTGCTAGTGCTGGTGGGCACCGGTAGCGGGCTAATGCTGCGCGGGCGACTGCCTCGGGCAATGCAGGATGTGATTACTCAGGCAATGGGGTTGATTACTCTATTTATTGGGATTCAGATGGCACAGCCGCTGACGGATATTAATGCGGGTGCGATCGCAGGTGTCATCGTCGGTATGGTGTCTTTAGTCATTGGCGGACTGCTAGGCGAATGGTGGCAGCTCGAAAACCGCCTGGCGGCCGTTGGCGACAAACTCAAAGCCAGATTTGGCGGTGGCAGCCGATTTACCGAAGGATTTGTAGCCTCTAGTCTGTTGTTTTGCATTGGCCCCATGGCAATTTTGGGCAGCCTCAACAACGGCCTGAGCGGTGACGACACGATTTTGATTATCAAAGGAACCATGGATGGTCTCATATCCATTGCCTTGACCGGTAGCTATGGAGCCGGTGTCGGATTCTCGATATTACCCGTAGCGATCTACCAGGGAGGACTGTCGCTGCTGGCCGGGCTCTTATCTGGCGGTAGCGATCCGGCTGCTGCACCGACTATTTTGCTGGTAACCGGTGTCGGCGGCATCATCATTTTGGGCATCGGGTTTAATCTACTGCAGGTAACAAAAATCCGAGTCGCCTCATTTTTGCCCGCTTTGTTATTAACGCCGCTACTCTACAAACTATGCGAGCAATTGAGCGCTTAGGCTATCAGATTACACCCGGATCCATTTCTTCAGAACTCGCATAGACTGACCACTTTTAGGTTCTGTTTGCTCTTTACTCCAGGCGTTGGATTCGACAAAACCAAGCTTGTGAAGGTGCTTGATAATTAGGTCCATTGCAACGGTTGAACCGACAAGGGTGATCAAGACTGATTCGCGATGAGGTTCTGCTGAATTGGATGGGTTCTGAGGCGGGATACCATCAATGTTGGTACTGGGAATAAATTCTTGCATGATGAGTTTCAAATTTTTGCAGGAAAAACTGTGCGAATAGCCCAAAGGCGATCGCAAAATGCGAGACTGATGACGTCCAGCTAGGTCCAAACTTAGCTGTTTAAACCTGGTTAGCGTTTTTGCTATTCCAAGTTGGCTTGTAATCCATATCAGTATCCAAGCACGCTTGTAATTAGTGTGTCAAGTCTATTTGTATAAGTCTGCTTATAGTTAATGGCCGCTAAAATTCCACAGTCTAACGAATCATCCCCCTTGAAGCTTCGCAGGGAAGAGCTGGGGCTTACCCAACGTGATATTGGTCAGGTGTTAGGTAAGACAGATCAGACTATCAGCAATTGGGAAACTGGTATTTACGAACCAAAGATGACACCTCGTGAGTTCAAACGACTGTGCGAGATTCTTGGCTGGTCGCTAGACGATATTCCAGAAGATTTTGGACCGTCGGCTCTGAGATGATTGGGCCATGGGACAGGCAAGTGCAGCACTGAAGCAAGTTTTAGATACACACGGCATCAGTCAAAACAAGCTGGCTGTGACCATGGGGATTAGCCGAGCCAGCGTCGGACGTTGGTACCACGGCTTAGACCCCAGCGCTGAGAATATTGTGCTTACTACTGAGGCTCTGAAAACCGTGCATGTTGAAGCTTTCAGGCAGTTTGCAAGGCTGTATTTGGGAACAATTGTTGAGGATTAGGGCTTCAGGTGGCTAATCCAGGTGAAAAGCATCGGCAATTTCATTAATTGCATTTATATAGGCCTCAGCACAGGCGTGGTAAACACTATTGTGGCGGGCGCGGGCTGGAAAGAGCTGTCCTGCACATTCCACATCCAACGAGACTTCTACTAAAGCTTTAGGACCACCGATACTAGGCAGAATTGAGAAATTTATCAGTTCTCGATGGGGTAGATAAAAACATTGATCGATCGCCAGGTCTAGGGCAATCAGAGTCGCTTCACAGGGAGTAAAGCCTTGCTTTTCTCCGCGAATGCGATGACCGGTTTGATTACGAATAAAAACCTCAGCTCGACTAAAGCTGCCACCACCTACTTGCAAACTCAAACTTTCAAAGTGAATATAGCGGCTTGCTGATTGAGCTGACAGTTCACCACTAGAATTATTTTGCAAATGAGACCAAAAACGGTTGGGCGGGAACACACCGATTGTTTTAGACCGCCGCATTCCTGTATCAGCATCTTCCGACCCTAGCGTTAAGTTAAAAAATCCCTGCTGTTCTAACTCTTTGCGTTCGTGGGGACTGCGCACGAACGATGCAGGCTCCCAGGTAACGATATAGTCAACACATTCTTCAATAGCACAGGCAAGCCGTAACGCATCATAGAAATTGATGGCGTAGTATTGAGACTCTTCTAAAACATATGGTGTAATATGGCAGTTATGTAGGTTTTTACGTACTTCCTGGCAAACTGAATTACTCTCTTGAGAATTAACGTCTAGCTTGTATAGCTCTCTAAGAGTGAATGCTAAATCGAAATCAATATCTGAGATGTACCACCTGATGGGGGCTGCGATTAATCGTCTCAGTATATTAGTGTGATAGCTCCTAGAGGCGTAGCTTCGAGATAAACAGTTTTGAAAAACATTGGCTGTAATCAAAGCAGTTCTTGAGCAGTCGATAGGAGACATGGTTTTGATCTGGCATTAGGCTCAAAAACATCAATACACTCACTCCAACACATAACTATACTACTGAAATGGCTACAAAAAAGCTGTAATTTCCTGAAACACGGCCATATTTCAGGAAATTGCGGGTTAACTCTCTGATGAGCACTTTTTGTTTTGGGCTTCGACTAATTGTTCTACCATCCTTTCCAACCGATCTAACCGTTCTCGATTTTTAAAGTCCTGACTTTGCTCAAAAGCGTTTTGCATTAGCAGGGAGTATAAAGGGCTCGAAACCCAAGATTCAGCTTGCTTCTTCTCATCTTGCAATTTGTGAAACTCGGCTTCAAGGGTAGCCACTTTGTTTGCCACTCGCTGATTGACCAATGTTTCTATGGGCTCGGCTTCAGCATCTCTTTGGCTTAGCCCTTGCTTCAACAAACGAAATACCAGTTCGGTCATCGATATACCATCGCCTTGAGCACGAACCCTCAGGGCTGCAATCAACTCTTCGGGCAGGCGAAAACTGACCAACTTCTTAATACTCATTTTACTTTTTGTTAATACAAAAGACGTTTTCTGTAATACATCCCGAGCGATCAGTCTAATAGCTAGATTTACCACATGTCAATATGCTGAACACAGATATACGCTTTCTTAAAACAAAGAGCAGATGCCTTAGTATACACTTGACATACAAAAATGCTTAATGTATTACATATGTATGTCATTAATGAGGCTGATTCTATGGTTTGTATAGCCACTCAGTACTTAGCAGCGAACATCAAACCGTCTGTGTTGGCGGCTGGTGCGATTACGAAACCTTGTCAAGGTGACGATCAAACAAACAGTTGTCCCTACTTGTACTGGCAGATACTCTGTTTGCAAGAGTCTTTAGCAGCGACTCGCGAGGAGCTTCAGACGCTTAAGGGTACAGCGGTTTCAATGTCCTATAGTTCATCTGTTGTTGATAGGTCTACTGTGATGAAACGCTATTCTTACTCACCGTTGATGCAGCTTACATTCAAGGCAATTAGCTATCTGGTCTGGTTGATAATTGGACTTGCGATCGCACTTAGCCTTGGTCACATGCTAAAGGTCTTGGTCATTACCGACAGTGTTATTGGGTTTGTAGCTATGCTGCTAAAACCCTTGGCTGTTATCGTGCTGAGTCTGATAGCTATCACGGTCTTTAAGGAGTCTCTGTGATAGTTACTAAAACCGCAGCGGCTGCTTGAATTTGATAGCAGCATCTCCATAACTCAAGCAGCTACTGTATTTAGATAGATACGCGTTTGGCCTAGCTGAGTGCTTCACCCTGTGTTCCCTCTAACCCGCTGCTGTGTCCTTCATTCTCAGCAGCCTGGCGACTCTCATAAAAGTCTAAACAGACTTGGCCAAAGAGATAACTGCCAAAGCATATAGACATCTTGCCTCTCCATGATTTTCACTCATCTGACGCATGGCTGTGCTCTTAGTCGCGATATCTCAGCCGATGTGGCTGCTAGAACAATCTGACCGTTTTTGTTCGTTTGTACATGATTAGCCTCATACATAGGCTGTTCATCTAAAGGTGTTGATTGTTCAGCAAGCATCTCTTCAGCAGGAGAAATAGTATTTTCTACCGAAGGAACATTATTTAGAAATCGCCAGTCTTGCCAGCTGCCAGATGTGCGTAGCGTCTGTGTTGGATTAGCAGGCAATCCATTTTGACCGCTCACCGTAAAGCTGTTGTTGCTGTCTGCTGGGCAGCCGGCCACAATTTGATTAGCAGGATCAGTTACTGCCGTGGGTAACTCCACCAGGCCGCTATCTGGCTCTAGCTCTGGTGTAATCAAAACAACAATGCCATTAAATTCTGGGCCCAGGGCTGAGGTAGCAGTAATGTCACTTTCGGGGGTGAGGGTATTGCGAAACGCTATACCGAGGATGCTTTGGGCAGTGATACTCACTCGCCCACCTCTGCCTTGCTGAGCATTGGCTGTAATGTCACTGTTTTCCTGGGGAACTGTTATCAGAAAGGGGGCAGTGATTGAGATATTGCCACCGCTCTCACTGGCGCTGTTTGTGCTAATTTGACTGCCTCGACGAAATAGCAAAACAGTGTCTGTACTCAGGGTGATATTCCCCTCGGACCCCACCCTATTATCTGCTGTGATTTGACCGTCACCGTCTAACAAAATCGAACCGGCTTGTACTTCTAGATTACCAGCCCCCCCCACAGACCTATTTGTGCTGTTGACGGAAAGTCTGCCGCCATCTTGAATTGTAAATTGTCCGGTGACTATCTTTAAGTTGCCAGCTCCACCGCCGTTATTACGGGATTCTGTCACCAAAATACTATTGCGTCCAGTGGCAGAACCGACAATTGTTACCGATTCTGAGGCATTCACTATCACATCTCCTCCCATACCTGGGCCATTGGCATTAGTGGATATTCGACCGCCTTCTCGCAGACTCAATCGCCCTGTGTTTAGGGTTAAACTGCCAGCATCACCAGAACCGGTCGTGGTAGCAAATATAGCGCTGCCAGAAGCTCCACTGGCCGAATTGCCAACCACGTCAACGGATTCTGCGGCATCAATCGAGATCGCACCTCCTACGCCTGAGTCGCCAACAGTCGATGCCGATATCGTAGCTCCGTTCCGGACGGCCAACCGATCGGTGCTAAGCCGAATGTCACCTGCTGGGGCACTGCTGCGACTGGTCGTAACCACGCCGCTGGGCAGCTCTCCAGTGGGTAGAGACGGTGTGGGGAGAGGAACTGCCCCGATTAGGTCAATTGACTCAGAGGTCATAATATCAATATCGCCACCCGGACCAGAGCCATCATTTGAACTTAAGATTAGACCACCATTTTGGGCCGTGATGCGTTCGGTTTCAATGGTTAACTGTCCAGCAGCACCACCACCAATGGTGCCGCTGCTCAAAACAGACTGATCTAGCTGGATGGACTCGGCTGCTTGAATCGTTAAATCACCGCCCTGAGCGTCGCCAAAGAAGGATCCGGTAGCTAGCACAGCTCCCTGGGTCAGGCTTAAAGTTTGGGTGTTGATGCGGACATCGCCACCGAGACCATCTCCTAAGACGCTGGCGGCAAACAACCCATTTTCGAGGAGGTCTAGGGTGAAATTACCGGTAAGGACGGCTTCTATCAGGTCTAAGCTATTTTCCCCGATGAATTCAACAGCTTCAGTTGCATTGACGGTGATATCTCCGCCAGCGCCAGCGCCAAAGGTAAAGGCAGAGATGCGGGCTCCCGTTTCTAGCTGGAGGCGACTAGCTTGAATCTGAATGCCTTCACCATCTAATGGTCCAAAGTTGTCGGCTGATAGCTGGGCGCTATCGGTCAAGATGATTTGGTCTCCATGCAGTTGAATGTTGCCCCCACCTAGACCGCTGGTGGTCACTCTGGCCCCGTTGGATAGTTGGATGTTCTCAAAATTCTGGATGTCGTCATAGTTGAAGACTAATCCTGTAGGCATGGAGGTGAGGGTGACGGTGCCGTTAGATACACTCCCGATCTGTATTTGGCCTTGGACAGCAGTGAGGTTCCCGCCCTCTAGACTGACGTTACCTCCAATGAGTCCTAATGTTTGGCCTGCTAGAACTTCTAGCCCTGTATTGGGGGGAAATAAAAGAGGAGGAAGCGGCACTGGGGGCAATGGGCTAGGGGCCTGGGACCGGTTGATAATCTCTCCTGGGGTAGAACCAAACTGCAGTCCCACGGGGGTACTGACGGTGAGCAATGGAGGGGCCTGGGGACTAACGGCGCTAAAGCTATTGTTGTTAGCAAACTGTATGCTGTCAGCGGTGCTGGCGATAAAGGAGCCGCCAAGGGCGAGGGAGGCGTTGGGGCCAAAGATAATGCCGTTGGGGTTGAGCAGAAATAAATCGACGGTGCCCTGGGCTGAGATCGCACCGTCAATATCTGAGGGCAGCCCCCCCGTCACTCGGGTGAAAATCGTAGTTAGGGTAGGCTGATTTTGAAAAAGCGCCGCCCCCCCAGTGGGTATCGAGAACTGTTCGAAACTGTGAAAGAGCGTCTGACCATCATCGCTCAGCGTCCCGCCAGTTATGGTACAAAGGGTGCAGCCATCCGGCACTGCAGAATTGACTGGCAGGGTGGTATCAGGACTGATTTGGGCCTGGGCAGCTGAAAAGCCTCCCTGGATGGCTAAAAAGAGCAGCGTGGTCAACCAGCTGGTCTCGAACACCTTGAACCTATCTAAGAGAGCCATTGTGGGGAGCCTCATTTAGACGTATACCCAAGGGCAACGCCCTAATCTTGACAGACTTTACAGAAAGTGGATGAGTTCATCGGGAGATTTCTACAGCAGCGGTAGCTATAATCCTGGCTAAGATAGGCCCTGGAGCGGTGTTGCCCAGCCTGCTATTGAGAAATTTGAAAGTCGCTCGTTTCCCGATTGTCGTTAAGCACCGTTGAATGAAGCTGCTAGCGCTTTTCAAACCGCTCCCAAAAACTACAGTGAGACCCATGGCCATGGGACGAGTGCAAGGATTGAGCAGACGATTTTGGCGACGCGGCCGTTTGACTGTGCTGGCGTTAGCGGTCAGCTGGCTGGTGATTTGGGGTCTACCAGCCCAGAGTCGCTCGGCTGAACCAACTAGCGGCAGGGCTGCGATCGCTAATGGCCAGTCATACTTACAGCAGGGAACAACCTTATTTGGGGCCGGTCAGCTACCAGCCGCTGCCGACAGCTGGCAGCAGGCGGTTGAGGCGTTAACAGAGCAGCCGCTGGAGCAGGCTAGAGCCCTGTACTATTTGTCGCTGGCTCAATTTAATCTAGGGCAGTGGCAGCAGGCGCAACAAACCAATACCCAGAGCCAGCAACGTTTAACCTCAGCCGCTGCAGCCGACCAGACGCTGCTGGGAGCCAGCTTAAATCTGCAGGGACAGCTACAGCTGCTGCAAGGACAGCCGGAACAAAGTATTCAAACCTGGCAGCAGGCGGCAGCAGTCTATGGCTCAGCCGATGACGTTACCGGCCAGCTGGGGGCCACGCTGAATCAGGCAAAGGCGCTACAAACCCTGGGCTACTATCAGCAATCGCAGCGGCTGCTGGAGCAGTCGTTTGAGCAGCTGCAGACCCAGAGCGATCTGGCCACCCAAGCAACCGGACTCAAACTGCTGGGAATGGCAGCCCAGGCCGTCGGCAACTTGGAGCGCGCTAGCACACTGCTGACCCAGAGTCTGACCGTTACTCAACAGCTATCGGCAACCCAGCCGGTGTTTGCTGAGCAGACCGGGACTACATTAATTGAGCTGGGCAATACCCTGGCAGCCCAGGGGGCAAACACCCAGGCCCTAGAGCGCTATCGCCAGGCAGAGAAGCTGGCGCTGCAGCCGCTGACGCGCATTGAGGCTCAGCTAAATCAGCTGCAGCTGCTGGTAAAGTCGGCCCAGTGGCAGTCGGCCCAGCAGCTAGTCTCTGCTCTCCCGCCGCAGTTAGCCGCGCTATCGCCAGGGCGCGACGCGGTCTATGCTCAGGTAAATTTTGCTGACAGCTGGATGCAGCTGATTCAAACCGGTAGGCACGACTCAACCGACCAGACTCAACTTGCTCGCCTGCTGGCCAATGCGGTCCGCTCAGCCCGCCAGCTAGCGGATACCCGCGCCGAGGCGTTTGCCCTAGGACAGTTGGGTCACCTGTATGAGACAACCGGGCAGTGGCAGGATGCTCAAACCCTGACGCAGCAGGCAATGGCGCTAGCAGAAGGGTTAGATGCGCCAGATCTAAAGACGACCTGGCAGTGGCAGCTGGGGCGGATTCTGACGCAGCAGGGAGAGATAGAGGGTGCGATCGCAGCCTACAGCGACGCGGTTGAATCTCTACAGTCTTTGCGTCAGGAACTGGTCGCTCTCAATCCTGAAGTGCAGTTTTCCTACTTAGAAACCGTTGAACCGGTCTATCGCGAGCTGGTCTCGCTGCTATTAGACAGCCAGCCCCAACAGGCCCAGCTACAGCAGGCCAGACAGCTAATTGAATCGCTGCAGCTAGCTGAACTGGACAACTTTTTTCGCCACGCCTGTTTGCAGGCGCAGCCACAGCAGATCGATACGGTTGATGCCACAGCAGCTGTCCTCTACCCGATTATTCTGCCTGACCGGCTGGCAGTGATTGTCTCACGACCGGGGCTGCCGCTGGTTCACTATGAGACCCGCCTACCCCAGACAACCATTGAAGCCGCGATTGCCCAGCTGCGGCTCTATCTGAATCCACACTTTTTTGACGAAGACCGGCTGCGGTTTTCCCAGCAGCTGTATGACTGGCTCATTCGACCGGCAGAAGACTTTTTAGCCGATACCCAGACGCTGGTCTTTGTCTTAGACGGAACCTTGCGCAACCTGCCCATGGCGGCGCTGCACGACGGTCAGCAGTATCTAGTCGAGCGCTATGGCATTGCCCTCAGCCCCGGACTACAGCTATTAGAGCCCACCTCTTTAGATGTCCGACAGCTAGACGTGCTCACCGGTGGGCTAAGTACGGCCCAACCGGGGTTTTCTGCACTGCCGGCCGTAGATACTGAAGTCAATCAAATTGCCGCTACGCTACCCACCACACAGCTGCTCAATCAAACATTTACCACTGAGCGCTTAACAGCAACGCTTCAAGACAGTCCTTTTTCCGTCGTGCATCTAGCGACCCACGGCCAGTTTAGCTCCAAAGCCGAAGAGACCTTTTTGCTGACCTGGGATGGTCGCATTAACGTACAGCAGCTAGATGCTCTGCTACAGCCCAGACGTCGAGCCCCCGACCAGCCATTGGAACTGCTGGTGCTCAGCGCCTGTCAAACAGCAACCGGGGATAAACGAGCCGCTCTAGGGTTGGCCGGTATTGCGCTAAGATCAGGGGCCCGTAGCACCCTGGCCACTCTCTGGCAGGTTAACGACGAATCTACGGCCACACTGATGGTGGAGTTTTATCAACAGCTGGCGGACAACCCGGGTATAACCAAAGCCGCTGCTCTAAGAGCGGCCCAACTGAGCTTACTCAAACAGTCGCCCTATCAGCAGCCGTTTTACTGGGCACCGTTTGTCTTAGTCGGTAACTGGCTATAGATGCAGAAAATGAGGTTTTATGAAGCGATGCTAAACCTTGGGGAACTAAACAAGAAAATTAAATAAGGCCACAGTCTAGATTTACACCATGCCTTTCTAGCAGAGGCATAACTAAGACTGTGAGCTGAAGCTATGAGCATTTGCCCAACCGATCTGATGTCCCCGCCAAAGTCTCCCTTAAATCTTTCACTTAATAATTTTGTCAATGAAATACTTTGCCCATACACGCTTGTGTCTCACTCTATTAGGTAGTCTGTGGCTAGGGCTAAACACAGCGGCTAGGGCTGAACCTGAGTCGCCTGTAACAACACATTTAAAATCTGCTGTGATCTCAGAACCGGCTCCCCTGATCCTCTTTGAACCCCCTAATGACGATCGGGTAACTACTTCCCGAGGGGGGGCGTCTCGCCCTGTCGCTGAAAAATGTCTGAACGATGCCGCCTATGCAACACCGCTGACGGCACTAATACCTGAGTCGGGGATCGGACTGACCGGAGAAGCCCATCCCACCCTGTTGGTTTATGTTCCTCCTACAGCCGCAACCGAGGCTCATTTGACCTTGCGAAACAATGACCGCAGTGGCCTATACCAAAGCCGGATTCAGCTGCCCCAAACCGGAGGCATCCTCCAAATTACGCTACCTCCTGAGAGTCCTGAGCTAGCGGTAGATCAAACCTATCACTGGTCTTTGGCGATTCTATGTCAGCCGACGCAAACAGATTTACCAACGGCGACCGGGCAAATTCGACGGGTTGAACTATCTGAAACCGTCGAGGGTAGTTCGCTATTATCCCAGGCAGAACTCTATGGGCGATTGGGGGTTTGGCATGATATGTTAGCGACTCTAGCCGCACTGCGACAGTCTCAGCCAGACAATACGACCCTGGCTACGAACTGGGCTGAGGTACTTCAAGCTGAAAATTTAGACGCGATCGCAAATACCCCACTGCTGGACTGATGCTAGATGCAGCGACAATTTACGCTTGACTGCCGGCCAGGTGTAGGCCAATTTGCCCCATTGCCTCTATTTCAGCACGTTGGCAGCGCTGCCTGCGATAATGTCAGGGTTGGTACCACCCAAAATGTACAAGAAAACAAATTAGAAAGATAGGCTAAACTGTACTTCTAAGATGATTTAAATGCGATGGATTACTGCCCTTTTGACAACGCCAATTGTAGCTGGCGTAGTAATAGCCATACGATTTACAGGTGCCCTACAGCTATTGGAATGGTCGATCTATGACCAGTATTTTCAGCTACGACCGCCAGAACCGGCCGACAGGCGGATTGTTCTAGTTACTATCGATGAATCTGACATCAGTACTTTGGGACAGTGGCCCTTGCCCGATGCGACCCTAGCTCAGCTGATTCGTAATCTTAACCAGCACCAGCCAGCGGTGATCGGACTAGATCTCTATCGCGATCTGCCCGTGGAACCTGGCTACCAAGAATGGGTTGAGGTGATGGCTTCCACTCCCAATCTGATCGGAGTGGAAAAGGCCATTGGTCGCACTGTAGCTCCCCCCGCAGAACTAGAGCAACAAGGGCAGGTGGCGCTAACAGATTTACTTGTGGATGCGGATGGCAAGTTTCGCCGAGGGCTGCTGTCTCATCCCAATGCTGAAAATCAGCTGCGGCTAGGGTTAGGAGCCGAGCTGGCGGTGCGATATTTAAACGAGCAAGCGGTGCCCCAAGAGGTCCTCGACGCGGAACAGAAAATCTATCGTTTGGGTCAGGCCACCCTCAAACCCCTACGCAGTCATGACGGTGGCTATGTCCGCACCAATACCGGCGGCTATCAGATCCTGATTAACTTTCGAGGACATGCTGAACAGTTTGCCCGTGTGTCCCTAACCGATGCGTTAAGCAATCGTCTAGACCCGGAGCTTATTCGCGATCGCATTGTGATTGTAGGCGGTATGGCCACCAGTCTAAACGATCTGTTTTACACTCCCTACAGCAGCCGTTTAATCGATACACCGGAAGCAACCGCAGGTATGGTTCTCCATGCCAACCTGGCCAGTACCTTAGTCAGTGCAGCACTGGACGGACGGGCAATTTTAAGAGGGTGGAGCGAGTCACTCGAAATCGGTTGGATACTTCTGTGGTCTGGTTTTGGAGCCCTAGGGTACTGGCCATTGCTAGAAGCCAAACGCCATAGCAATGGCATCGTTATTCGCCTAGCGGTTGGCATTATCTCTGTAGGGCTAGCCGGCGGTATTCTGTTGGTCAGCGGCTACCTGTTTTTTTTAGCCGGATGGTGGATTCCCACTGTACCACCGCTGCTGGCCTTAATCGGCTCTGTCAGCAGCATTACCTGCTATGAGATTCTCAAGCTGCAACAATATCGAATAGAATTAGCCCAGCAAAATCTCAAACTAGAAAAAGACAAAATCCGAGCCGAGGCGGCCTCCCAAGCAAAAAGTCAATTTTTAGCCAAAATGAGCCATGAGTTTCGAACGCCTCTCAACGCTATTTTAGGCTTTACCCAGCTGATGCATCAAGATCCGTCGTTAACATCGCAACAGCAAAAGTCTCTAGATATTATCAACCTGAGCGGTGAACATTTACTAAATCTCATTAACGATATTCTCGAGATTTCTAAAATAGAGGCCAATCGCGTTGTCTTGCATGAGTCCAGTGTAGATCTGTATGGTCTGCTAGATATGTTAGAAGCCATGTTAGGCCCCAAGGCTGCTGCCAAAGGGCTGCATCTGGAGTTTGAGCCCAGTGCTAGCCTGCCCCGGTTTGTCACCACTGACGAAGGCAAACTGAAACAGGTCTTAATCAATCTATTAGACAATGCTATTAAATTTACTCAGACCGGTTGTGTTGTGTTGCGGCTATCAGAAACCGTTAGTAGTCCGTCTCAGATTGATCTTCACTTTGAAGTAGAAGATACAGGGGCCGGGATTCCAGAAGCAGAAATCTCTAGCCTATTTGAGATTTTTACCCAAGGTAGCGTAGGGCAAACCTCCTTTGACGGTGTGGGCTTGGGTTTACCCATTAGCCAACAGCTTGTTAACCTGATGGGAGGAGAGATTACGGTCAGTTCCGCACCAACCCAAGGAACAATCTTTTCGTTTGATATTCCGGCTAGTCTTGAACCCTTACCTCAGAAAAGTCTTCCGGATGATAAGAAAGTTAGAAAACTGGCGGCTAACCAGGAGCATTTTCGCATCCTAGTGGCCGACGATGAGCCCATCAGCCGTAAGCTGCTGACCAAAGTTCTCACAACGTTGGGATTTCAAACCCGCGAGGCGACCAATGGCAAGGAAGCTGTTGAGGTGTGGGAAAGCTGGCGGCCTCATTTCATTTGGATGGATATGCAAATGCCCATAATGAACGGGTGGGAAGCAACTCGACGAATACGGCAAAAAAGTCAGGAGACTAACGCTTTCTCTCCCACCATTGTGGCCATCACCGCCAATGCCTTTGCCAAAGATCGTGAGCTGAGTCTGGTGGCTGGCTGTGATGACTTTGTTAGTAAACCATTTCAACGCGACGAACTCTTAGACAAGCTCTCCCAGTATTTAGGCGTACGCTATCAGGAGTAACGATGGGCCAACGCCGTTAGGCAACGAGTTCTGCTTGTTTGGTTTTAGGCGTGCCGGGCTCATAGAGGTACTCAAACCAGTTACCAAAGGGGTCGCGACCGTAGAAAGAGGCCGTCCCATCGCGATGCTCATGGATTTCGGTGAGTTTAATATCTTCCTGGCTCAGCTTAGCGTAGGCTTCATCAACGGCAGCTCGGTCATCAAATACAAAACCAAAGTGGGGACCGGCCTGATCGTAGTCGGGGCTCAGCAGTGCCAGACCGTCATTACCTGCCTTGAGATAGGCCCAATCGCTGTCTTGCCACACCAGGTTCATCCCCAGATTCTGATAAAACTTGGCGGCAGCGGCGATGTCGTTTACACAAATGGCAACGTGGCCTAGGCGTTTGAGTTCCATTGGTCAGTTCTTGGAGTGATCGGTATTGTTCTATTGTAAACGTCCTCAAGCCGGGATTGGTCTTAAGCGGGATGTTGAGCCGGACGAAACGTATTGCTCCTAGGTCGCTTCCGACAGGTACCGACTACGGTTTTCCCTAATAGGGGGGGTCGATGCATCGTTTACCATGGAAACACAGCAAGTAGAGGACTCCCCCGTCATGGATGCAGCATTTGACAGCGACAAACGCAGAGTTTTGTCAGCCCTTTCCCACGGGTCTATCTTTCTCAGCCAGCTTCTTTTTTCAGCGGGTCTTCCCATGGCTCTGTGGATTGTGTCTGACGACCCGGTCATAAAGGAAAATTCTAAAGAAGCGTTGAACTTTCACATAAATATCTGGATTTACAGCTTTGTTATCGGAATTTTGTGTTGGTTGCTGATTGGCTGGCTGTTTGTGCTACCGCTGCTAGTTTTTCAGTGGGTCATGCCAATTTTGGCAATCTTACATAGCTTCCGTACGCCCGACAGTGCTTTTAAATACCCATTTATCCTACGTTTTCTTTAAGGGAAAACAGGGTCAGTATTCCTGAAAGAACCTGGGGTAAAGAATTTTAGAAATATTGACATTTTTTGTATCGGGGAAAACACGTAAGTCTTTTTAGCATTAGATGCCCCATAAAGACTTGACATATCTCCTGATAGATCTGTAACTACGACGAATAAGAGAATAGCAGTCCGAAATTTACGCGGGCTGCTTTTTTAAAGCGTTGCTGATCGCAATCAGTAATAGCTGTTCGTCACTGCATTCGGCAAAAATTTGTGAAGAAACATCGTTGGCTTAATCTGAGCGAGTATGCGCTGCTAATCGGCTCTGGAGCTGGAACAGTAGCCTCAATTGCTACCCAGCAGGCGCTATTGGCGGCAGCTCCCCTATCGCTGTTGGCAGGTCTAGGACTGCTTAACCGACGACAGCTACAGTCAAAGCTGTCTGAAAGCCAGTCGGTGATGCTATCGGTCAATAGTAAGCTGGATGAGCGTTTGCGCGATGTTCAAGAGCAGATGGGCGACCTGCCGAGCCAGGAACAGCTCGCCGCCATCCGGCAGTCGATTGTGGCTCAAAACCAGCAGGATATTCTCAGCCTGACTCAGGTATTTGAGTACACCCGGAAAACGCTGACAGAACAGATTGAAGAACAAGATATCCCAGAACTAAAGGAGCTGCGTCAGTATCTAGCGGATTTGCAAGACCAGCATACCCAGCTGTGTATCGAGCTAAAGGATGTGCGATCGCGCTGTCAGCAGCTATCAGATACCAGCCGTCTAGAGACCATTGAAGCCCTGCTAACCAGGCTCAAATCAGAGCTAATGCAGCAGCGAGTGCATGTGGACGTCTTGGGCACAGATACCAAAAACAACCATTCTGGCCTCAGCGACAAGCTTCACTATTTAGAACAGCGCGTTCAACAGCTAACGGCCGAAGACCGTCAGTCACTACTCAGAGCAGAAGTGCAAGAGCTGGTAAAAACTGTGTCTGACATGGTGCCTCGCGATGAATTTTTAGAGCTAGCCATCAGCGTTAGTGAAAAAGTACCGCCGTCAGAAGAGGTTCTGCAGCTAGCCCAGTCGTTTGACCCCGCTAAAATTGATCGGCTGCAGCAGCGGGTCAACTTGCTAGACCAGCAGCTGGGTAAGGTGGGGGAATCTGTTTTAGACGCCGTTGCCGAAACCTTGGGCCCCCTGGATAAAGGGATGGCCAGTATGGAACAGCTTAAGCACCGTCTAGATGCCACCGACCAGCAAATGGGCAAAATGACCAACATGGTGCTTGAGGCTGTGGCCGAAACCCTAGAACCTCTGCAGGCATCACTATCAAATAGTATTGACCATCAGTGGCTATTGGACTTTGCCAATGTGGAGGGTAAATCCAACAGCCGCCAAGCCCTAGAACAGCTCATCAGCGAAACCCAGGAACAGCTGGTGCTGGTGTGGCCCTGGACCGATAGCGTAGATTTTGATGCTGAATTGATCCAACAGTTTCGTCAGCTGCTTGCGCGTAACTGTCGCCTATCGATTGGCTGGTGCCATCAGGGAGACAACCGGGAGCATCCGCTGCTACACAGCATCGCTCAGCGCTGGAGTACAGACAGCGTTCGGCATCGTCAGTTAAAGCAGGCGCTAAAACAGCTGCTACCGCTTAAACAAAGCTACTCAGATCTGTTCTCTTTTAAGATTTTGGGAACGACTGAGAACTTTGCGGTGTGCGACTCAACGGCGGCGCTGATCGGTATGCAAACGCTGTCTACCCAGACAAGTTTATTCCCAACGGTCACCCTAAAGCTGCGCACTACCGATGCAGCGGTGATTCAGCCTTTGATCCAGCGGTTTGAAAATCCTACCATCGACGATCAGGACGCTGGCTCTTACTTTAACCGCGGTATTACTCGCTATGATATGCGCAACTATGCGGGGGCCGTTGATGACTTCACCCAGGTGATTAGTATTCGCCCTAGCGCGGCCGCTTACAACTGCAGAGGTGTGGCCTGGGCTGAAATGAGAAACCCCGCCGATGCGCTTCAGGACTTTGGACAGGCTATTCGTCTAGACAGTCGATTCTTTGCCGCTCGCTGTAATCGAGGAGCCATCAGACTTGATGTGCGAGACTATGGCGGTGCCCTCAGCGACCTAGAAGCTGCCGCCGAGATTTCGTCGGATAGCGCGATTCCTTATTTTTATTTAGGACAGGGGCTTCAGGCTTTAGGAGAACTGCAGCAGGCCATTGGTCAGTTTAGTTTGGCCATTGAGCGACAGCCCAACCTGGCGCTACCCTACTGCTATCGCGGAGCCGTTTATCAAAGACAGGGTAATCTGCGTCAGGCGATCGCAGATCTCGAAGTCGCAGCGCAGCTGTTACGCACCAGTGATGATATCAACAACCTGACCCAGGTCGTACGTAAGCTAGAGGCCCTAAAGCAGGAGCTACCGGTCAGAACAGCCGTCCTGCTATAAGGAAGACTAGACCGCAGCGGTTTGGGCTAGCTGCCCCATCAGCCCGATTTCGCTACAGACTTCGTAGAACTTGACATCGGGAGGGGTGGCAAACAGCCCTGATAGCTCCCTGACAACAGCCTGATAGGTGGGGCTTTGCTGAGCCTCCATATTGTCTACATTGTCCCAGAGGATAACGGCAATGCCCCGGTCGGTGCCAGGTTCTTGAAACAGATAGGCCCCTTGGAACCCATCGTCAAAGGTGGCTACAGCCTTTTCATAGAGATGGCGAGCCTCGGGAAAACGACCGGGCTTAAATTCGCCAATGGCAATGTAAGCCTGCTTGTGCTTTAGGAAATCGGTAAAGTCAGTCATAGCTCTCACACGTTTCAAGAGGGTTAACACCTAAGTATGAGGCAATGCTAAGAAGACCTCCCGTTTTGTCATGTTCATTTCGAATTCTTGAGGTTGAGTTACAACACAATCGTAAAGACAACGCCGGGGATCAGAACGCCTGATGGGCCTGACATTACGGAGCCTTGGGATCGCGCCATTGATGAAAAACCATCAAATAGCTGTATCTACGGAGTGCGCTATTCATCATCACCTTCAATTTGAGATCAGTGCCTGGTCAATTTGGTGATAAAGCATCTTTTTATCACCAGAATTATCTAAAATCCAATCGGCTTGAGCAACTTTTTCTGTAAGGGGCAGCTGATTATTAATGCGGGCGTTAGCGTCATCCTGTGAGAGGCGATTGCGGGCCATGAGCCGCTGCTGTTGCTGCTGCGGACTACAGGTAACAACCCAAATCTCACTGACTAAGTGGGTGAGATTTGCTTCAAATAATAGAGGGATGGCATAGACCAGGGATTGAGTGGGTGGATATGTCTGCTGCACTTGAGCAAATCGCTGTCGCACAAAGGGATGAATTTGCTGTTCTACCCACTGTTTCTCGGTAGAGTGATTAAAAATGATGGCGCCCAGCTGTTGTCGATTCAAAGAACCATCCGTGAGAAGAATATCGCTGCCGTATCGCTGCTCTAACGCCTTTAGTATGGGAGATCCTAAAGCAACGGCCTCGCGAGCATAGCTATCGGCATCGAGGACAGGCAGCCGGTGAACGGTGGCAAGATAGTCAGACACCGTTGTTTTTCCGGTAGCGATACCGCCGGTTAGACCGATGATTCGCTGCTGGCCGGAATTGCTCATGCTGTCTGCTGGTTTTTAGCCCACTGCATCAACGCATCAGTCAGCCCGTCTAGGGTGTAGGTAGTCGCTTCGATATCAACACGGTGCAGGTCTTCTTGACAGGTTTTGGTGGTTTGGGGACCGATAGATGCGATCGCAACCCCCTCTAACAGCTGCCACCAGTTTTCTCCAAACTGGGCCACCATCAGCTGTTTAAAATGACGCACTGTTTTTGAACTTGCAAAGGTAATTGCATCCACCTGTTTTTGATGGAGAGCCGCCACCGCCGCCGCTGGCATAGTCTCAGGGCAGCCTGACTCATAGGCCGCCACTTCTGTAACCACGGCCCCTTGAGCAGAAAACTCTTTTACCAGCACATCTCGCCCTCCGGTTTCTACCCGTGGAAACAGTAATCGCAGCCCAGAAAGTGATTCAGGAAAACTCTCCACCAGGGCATCGGCCACATAGTTGTCGGGAATAAAATCAGCTATGAGTCCTCGCTCTGCTAATACTTTAGCCGTCTTTTTACCCACAACGGCTAGTTTAAGCTGGGCGAGCTGCCGTAGGTCTTTTCCCTGGTGCAACAAACGATCCAAAAAGAACGTGACCGCATTGGCTGACGTCAGCACCAGCCAGTCAAACTCCGATAGAGTCTCCAACGCACTATCCAGATTAGTCCAGTCCGACGGGGGACAAATCTCCAAGGCGGGCATATCAATGACGGCTGCTCCCTGGGCATGGAGTAGGGCGCTAAACACGCTAGACTGTCCGGTCGCGCGGGTCACCAAGATCGTCTTATTAACCAAGGCTCCCTCTGGGCCAGACTTTGGAGGACTTAAAAACTCTCGCAAACGGACCACCTCACCGATAACAATAATGCAGGGAGACAGGGGCTGACCTTTGGTGATCTGGGCAATGGTTAATAACGTGCCCTGCCAAAGATACTGTTGCGGCTGGCTGGCCCATCGGATCACCGCTACCGGGGTCTCCTCATGACGTCCGTGGGACTGGAGCTGGTAGCAAATTTCTGCGAGATTTCGTCCCCCCATGAGTAAAACCAGTGTTTCCAGACCGGCTAGGGTAGTCCAATCCAAGTTCTGAAGACTGTGAGCGGTAAAGACGCCAAATCCGTGACTCAGGGCCGGATCGGTTAAAGGGATTGCACTGAGCAAGGGAGCGGCCAACACCGACGACACACCAGGAATCACTTCGAAGCTGCAGCCAGCTGCTTTTAGCGCCTGAATCTCCCCAGCCGCTCGGCCAAAAACAAAGGGGTCACCACTTTTAAGCCGCACCACCTGCTGACCCTGCTGACAGAGTGTGACTAGCAGCTGATTGATGTCGGCCTGGGGCGTGCTGGGCTGCCCTCCTCGTTTACCCACCTGAATCGTTTTACAGGTGGGCGATATTTGTGAGAGTAGGCGAGTATCCACCAGAGCGTCATAAACCAGACAGTCTGCCTGACCCAATAGCTGCTGGCCCCGCACGGTAAGGTAGTCAAGATTGCCTGGACCGGCTCCTAAGAGATAGACCTTACCGATGGCAACCATCAAGCGTGCTGGCCTGCGGATTGGCGAACGCCCTGACTGACGGGAGACTTAATTCCTTGCACGGTAAGGACAGAGCAGGGAGCATGGTGCATGACATAGTTACTGACGCTACCCAGCAAAAGCTCACTAAATCCGCTGCGACCCCGCCGCCCCATCATAATCAGATCGGCATTCCAGCGGTCGGCCACCTCGCATAGCGTCGGTCCAGCTGTCCCAGCCGGAGAGGAAAATTCGGCGGTAAACCCCTGCCGATGGACATAGTCAACCTGCGATCTCAGCCACTGTTCAATCTCTTGCCGCTGCTGCTGCCAGTTAGCAATATGGCTTTGATACAGCTCTGTAGTCCAAACGCCCTGCATCCCTTCCATACTTAGGTAAATCGGGTCGGGATAGCCCGTGTCCATAGGCGGAATCACCATCACCAATTGGAGCTGAGCCGTTGGCTTAGCAAGTGCGATCGCTTCTTCTAGTACGCTACAGCTGCTTTGACTGCGATCCAAGGCCACTAAAATACGTTGAAACATGGTGACTATCCTCCAATACCAATATACGGATGGTTAGACAATAGAGAGGTAACGACAACACTGGGTATCCTTGATCGCTTTTATTATCGAATAACAAATCCTAAAGAGCACAAAATTCGCCCTAGCCGCTAAAAAAAGCAATGTAAAAATTGAGAAATATTAAGCTATTTTTCTAGCTATTTCTCATCATCAAGTATCGTAATCTCTTAAAAAAATCGACGATCCAAAAGGCCTGACATCAGGTCACAAAGTTATTAGGGAAAAAGCCTCAAACAACTTAAATTAGCCCAGATTTCTATACAGAGGAAGTCCATCTGAGCCACTACTTTGGGCCTAGCTAAGTAATGTTAATAATACTTTCGAGTCTTTACCGTCGCTCATGAAATTTCTGACTTGAGTTCTAAAGTAAAAGTAGTTAAGTAAAGAGACAGAAGGTCACGATACAGCATTCCCACCCCAGTTAATCCACATCATAGAGGTTAGAAGTCATGCATATTCTTCGTTGGCTAACAGACAGTTTCAACTACATCTTTGAAGCGGCAGCCCGCATTTTTGGCCCCAATGATGACACCTATCCTGCTGTTGGTATGCAGCCCTATGAAGGTGACACTCATTCCTCTAACTGGATATAGCAGAGCGGGCCGACGCGCTGTTTAATACGAGATAGCTTTAGACCGACTATCCTATTAATCGCGCCAGATTTACGAATGATCGATATGCTCCTCTAAAGCTCTGGTAAACGTGCCAGAGCTTTTTTTGTTGAACTACCAAAGTGACCGATTTTCCAAACGCTTCCTGGATTCTCTATTCACGTTACGATAGCTGTATAAAGGCGTTTGCTTGCACCACTGGCGGCAAACCGACGACCGGAGTAATGCTCAATGACGCTTTCCTTGCCTACCCGTGAGCAACTGCCGGTAGCCAACACGATTACCCTCGATGCCAAACATCTTCAAAAGTCCTATGGTCGTGGTAAGGCGCGCTTTCAAGCCGTACGAGATGTGTCACTGCGCATTAATGCGGGCGAAGTTCTCGCCTTTTTAGGACCTAACGGAGCCGGTAAGACTACCACGATTAAGATGATTGGTGGGTTGGTACGCCCCGATGCTGGTCAGGTAAGCATTGATGGTCTAGACCCTCATCGTCAGGCAGTGGCGCTAAAGCGAGTAGGGGCGGTCTTAGAAGGTAATCGCAATTTGTACTGGCGGCTGACTCCCATAGAAAATATTGAATATTTTGGTGGGCTGCGTCAGGTTCCTCGGCGCGTTGCCCGACAGCGAGGTGAGCTGCTGCTAGAGCAGTTTGGCCTCAGTGATAAGCGCAAAACACCGGTACAAAAGCTATCGCGAGGAATGCAACAAAAACTCGCCATTGCGGTTGCGTTAGTCCATCAGCCAACGCTGCTACTGCTGGATGAACCCACGCTGGGGCTAGATGTAGAAGCCGGTGAAACAGTCAAAACATTGATCAGAGATATTGCTGCTGCAGGCTGTGCGATTTTGTTAACGACTCACCAGCTGGATGTCGCCGAGGAGCTATCGGACCGGGTCGCAATTATCCGGCAGGGACAAATCATTGCCGAACAACCTACCCATGAACTGATTCGACAGTTTTCGGGCAGTGCCTACCGGATTGACTGCGGTCAGTTGATTGATGCCCAGCGCACTCGGAAGATAATAGCTGCGGGGGGTACCGTTACTGATAATCAGGTGCACTATTCTGGAGATACCCTCTACGAATTGTTGGATATTCTTCGGCCTCTACCCATCAACGAAATTCGTCAGGACCGAGCAGCCTTAACAGATGTGTTTTTGTCGTTGATTCGCGATAGCGACACCGATAACCTTGTTGCACCTACTAAAAGATAGGCGATTAAGACCTGTTTAGGCTAATTTCAATCTCTGAAAATCAACAGATTTAGGGGCACCGGATCGCCCAGCCAGGAAGCATGTTCAGTATGGTCCGCAAGATCGCTGCCTGTCAGCCCGTGGATGAGTACTGTAAACTCTCCTCGATTGCTCTCTAACCATGGAATCAGCCGATCAAACTGAGTTTTATCAAATGCCAGTTGACAGCTTCGACAAGGGTGGGGGCCAATCGGCTTTTGGTGGACTCGCCCGACGTTGATGTCAAACAGTTCGCCTGCCTCACGACATAGTGAGGCAGCTTTTTCAATGGAATTTCCATCGAAATAAACATGGGCATGATACTGATCGTAGCTATTGGTGGGTCGTTTTACCATTCGATCGACCTAAGAAATCTGCTCTAATACACCTGCATTATCCATCAATGGTATATAGCAGAAGGTGTTGCGTGTTCCTTAGTTTCGGCTATTTCTTCTGGGGAAACTGATTGATGTGGGCAACCCCGTAGAAAACCAGCTCTTTGTTACGCATGCGGATTTTGTCGATGCGCAGCTGGGTGCCGTCTAGGGCAAATGAATCTAGATCCAGCAGCGCATTGACGTGCTCGATAATAGCGTTACCCAGTTCAATATCTCGGTCTGTACCGTCGCAGGTGACGTCTACAAATGCCAAGTTAGTGCGGTCGTATACTTCGACCCGGGCCGTCAACGATATAAAGTTTGGGGCCCCAGAATTACTACCAACGCGAACCTGACTGGTCAGACTGATGGTTTTATCGTCATTGAGCAGCATCTCGGTATTGCTGAAATGCAGTGACTCGCCTTCAAACTCCATGCGTTGGAGCTTTTCAACTACAAAGGGAGTGTTAAAGGACTTGGTTAAATCTTCTTCAGTTAGGACAACGCGCATGGATGCCTGGGTAGGCTGCTTAATCCGCACCTGTCCTCGAAATACGGCACCAAAGTCAATGGATACAGCCTGTACAAACAGCTCCATCGCTTTGATGCGAAGACCGTTGTACATCAGCATGCCATGACCCACAAAATCGAAGCCATCGACACTCCCTTGAAGAAGCTTGGCTACAGGTTCAGCGCGCACGTTGGCCTCTAACTTGCCGGTGCGCTTAAACAAAGCTGCTATGGCAGTGCTAACTGCCTTACTGACCACCTGGTCACCGCTCTGTCCTGGAAATGGTAAATTGCCTAGCACGAAGGATGTCATTCCTGTTCAGTGA